>BNJS01001669.1_pt1 | contig 258099 bp, 525 predicted proteins | sample 8540461 | NCBI WGS metagenome assembly BNJS01 (sample SAMD00202454, study PRJDB9452) | human saliva metagenome | isolation source: human saliva | place: Japan | reverse complement strand
TCTCATTGTAAAAATTTGAGCCTAGGTCTCAAATTTTCCTGCGCCTAAAACCGATTAGCTTCTGAGTGCTCACTCTAATGGAGAATCTTTTCTGTTCTTAGAATGACATGGGAGCGTAAAAAGAGACTTCCAGGAATGTGTATGTAGGACGCAAGCAGCCTCGCAAATGCGAGGTCTCATTGCTAAAGTTTGAGCCTAGGGTCTCAAATTTTCCTGCGCTAGAAGCAGGTGGCTTCTGGTGCCCATCTACGATGAGAAGTCTTTTTCTGTTCTTAGGAATGACAATGGGACTGTAGAAAGAGATTTTACTTTTTCTATATTAAAATTATCACCTTTTCTTACCTCAAAATAATCACTAAATTTAACTTCAAAATCAAAAATGATACTCTAATTTTTATGAGAAACGATAATAATAGTCTTATCAGAAAAGTTATTTATAAAAACTTTCAAAATTTTACTAGAATGTAACGGGATCTATTGCACTAAAAGGACTCATCAAAAATTAATATGTCAAATTCTACAGCCCTGATTAACAGTCTTGCAAATTCAATTAGTTGTCTTTCACCACCAGAAAGAGTATTAAAATTTACCTCTTCATAAAAACGATCTACAAATTGTTTTAGGGAAATGATGGATATTCAATAATTCTATTATGATCTGAAATATTCTGATTTAATCGTATATTATTTATAATTGTATCGGAAAAATAATGGGGGTTGTTTGGCTATACCAAATATTATTAAAATACACTTCCTGCTGCCTTACGAAGTTAGATAGAAACGAACTTTTTCCAATTCCTACTGCACCTGTAAATAGATATATTTTTCCCTTTTGTTAATATTATATTTTTATCCAGCTTAGCATTACCATAAGAACCACTTATTATTTCAAAATAGTCTTTTTCTCTAAAAGTGATTGTTTATGCTTTTGTTTCCTATCTTTTACATTTACTAGTTCTTCGAGTGTATTGACTTTTGATATTAATACTATTAAATTTTACAGACAGTTGAATCAAGAGTGTCATTGCTGGTATCATCCAGATGCTTATTTGATAAATAGAAACTATACTACCAATGCTTCCTCTGCCAATAAGGTATGATCCCAAACAAACAATAATTACAACCATAGAACTGTTGACAAATTTTTATAACTGAGGTTATTAATTGCTCCAATATATTTCTTTTTCCTAGATAAAAGCAATTATCTCATCATTAACTTTATTTATTTCATGTATAAATTTATAATTTAATTTTTCATTATAAAATGATTTTATGCCTAAATCATCCAGGTTCTGAGAAAATGATTGTAAATGAATTATTTTATTTATTCTCATATCTTCAACTACTATCAATTTTTGTAAAATATACTAAAGTAAAAAAATATGCTAGAAATATTATAACTATAACTATTATTATATTCTCTATCAATATGTAAATCATTCCTAATCCAATAGTAGCAAGACACCACAATAAGCTGCCAATGTCTCGATAAAATAACTAATTTCATTTACACCTTTTTGAAATATAGTATAAATATGCACTGTCGTTTTTGGAGTAGTCAACGATCTATTTACAAGTCTATCTATAAGACTTAAACTATTATCCAATATAAAACTTGAAAATTTTCAGGTCTAAAGATATTAAATAATTGGTAAAAAGGAATAATAGCAACCATTCCACCTAAGAAAAATAATGAAAAATACATCAAACTTAGGAATGCTATAATTTATTGCATATTTTATAAGTATTGCTGGAAATAATAACACTATTGATCTTAGTAAAGATAATCAATGAAAATGAATAATAGCTAAAATATTGCTTTTTCAATAAAATCTTTGATATTTCTTTCATACTAAACCTCTATGATGTCTGTTATTATTCTTGATGGTACTATTCCTTTTTCTAAATGAGTAACCTCAAAAATGCATCTATCAGAAAAATACTCAACAAAAATTCTTCAATGCGTCTTCTGACATTTTCGTCAACATTAGCACCTAACTCATCAATTATTATAACTTGCGCCTCAAAATTGGTTTTGACGAATAAGATTGATAATTGCTTTTTGTCCCGTTGATAAATCGCTTTTCTTCACTTAAATTTGTATTTAATTCTGGAATAATATCTAATAACTTAGAAAATTTAGATAGATCGTCTCTCATTAAATTTTTCTTCAACAGTACCTTTTATAAATGTAAAGTCTTGCGGAACAAACATTTTATGTTCTTTTTAAATATAAATCATTAAAAATATAATTCTTTACAAAGCGTTGATTTTCCCACACCATTTTTACCCTTTATAAGAAAGTATCCATGTACATTATTGTTTAATAGATTAAGTAGCTGATAAATTTTTGATGTTTTTCTTGGTTGCCTTCTCTTTTTAGTCGCTTTATCATATTATATACTTTAGAATATGATATTAAAAATTTCTTGAATAGATGAAATAAAAAGCCATGGTATATTTAAAAGGAGAACTAAAATAACTTAAGTAAAGTTATGACTGATACTAATTCACCAATTGAAATTTCTCCAGAGATAACTTTCATACCTCCTAAAAATTATAATAAGTCCTGGTCCAATAGAATCAATGGTTCTAGGTAATAACTTAGTTTGATTAGTTGATAAATTAATTTTAACAGTTAATTCATTGATTTTATCTGATAGAGAATAAACTTGTTTTTTTGTATATAATCTCCAGAATCAAGAAAATATGATTTCTCTTTATTGGTTATATACTCTTGTGTAAAAAAACTTTTAGAATTTTTCTTTTTTTCTCTGTTCCATTTGTAACATTTTTGTTTCTTTCACGAGTTTGCTAAATGGTAAGAAAATATATTGAATACAATATGGATAAGGTCAAAAATAATATTGGAGAAATTAGGTAAATATTTATCGCTGCAATTACAAATCCAATGACCGTGACTAATATTTCTACAAATGACTCAATTGTGAAATTTTCAATATTTTGTAAATCATCATTAATAATTTGTGAAAATTCACCTTTTTAATGTCATCAATTTTTTTATAGTTCTTATAATTCCAAAAAGAATATAAATAAGTTCTCAAAAGCACCTACAGCGGATACAGTAAGTAATTTTTATTCCAATCAAGCCTATTCTACTACAAATAAAAGCCATTAAAAATTAGTAATAAAATACCACTAAATGTACTATACACTGATAAACCAGACTGAATTGAATCAATTCCGCGTCCGATTTCCTTAGGAACTATCCCTTCTAAAAATAGAACCAATTATTAAAAGAACAAAAGGCTAGTATAAAAACTCCCAATTTTTTTCTCACACTAAACATTCTAATTTCTCCATCAAATAAATTTTTTTAAAAGATTCTATCATTTTATTAAATAACTTAGCCCAATTCTGCTTTGAACTTAATATTCTAGCAACATAGATATTATAATTTTCAATATAGTAAAAAAGCTAAATAGTTCTCAATAGGCATATAGCGATAGTGTTTACCATCATCCGTCAATTCTCCATAGCCTCTGCTAGAAACTAATGGACAAGCTTCTGGAAAAAGTTTTCAATGTTTCAAGAGCTGTTAGAATAAGGTCGAGTTTTCCATCTGCTGATTGTTGGCTGTAGAAATTAATAACAATATAGTCATGTATCTCTCGTAAATCTTTTTTTGCTTGATCTGTAAGAAACACATGGTAACGTTTATGATTAATCAAGACCAAATTCCTTTCTCACATCTGACAAAAAAGTAAGATTCCCTTGCTGAATGTCCTGATGACCAAGTAAAAATCTCCTTTTTCAAATCTTCAAAAGGCAACTTGATATTGAGTTTCTTGAGAATCACTGAAGACAAATTCTTTAGGGTCAACTGCGCCAGTTGCAATTTTACGAAGTGCTGCATTGAATACATCAGATAAAGTTATCTTTTCATCTGCTAGTATTTCTTTTGTTTGTTGGTAGAATGCAGAATCTGCTCTGAAATTCACTGGTTGAGTACTTGCCATAATAACCACCTTTTTGTAAAGATATTTTGTAAATACATTATAACATATTTTTTATATTGAATAATCAAAATAAAGGATGCCTCGTTCGGAGTAGAGACTACTATATTAATAACAAGTAATTAGGGCAAATGGAAAGATAAAAAAATCAGCTGAAGAGCTCACGAGGCAGTTCAGCTGATTTTTATGGAGTAATTCCTATAGTGCTCATACTACAATGGGAAGTCTTTTTTATTTCATTTCACTAACGATACGTTCAATCGCCTTAATCACACCATTATTTTTCGTTCGTGTCTGTTACACTATCACTTAGAGTTTTTACTTCTTCTGTAGCATTTCCCATTGCGATTGCTAATCCTGCGTATTGAAGCATTTTCGATATCATTTGCGGCATCTCCGATAGCAGCAATTTCGTTTCAGTTGATATTGAGTCTTTGTGCTAATTTTTCTAGTCCGTATGCTTTGTTGACGCCTTTTTAGTACCTCAATTAAATATTTTTGGCTACGAACTACATAGAATTCTTCTCTCCATGAATCTGGAATCATTGTTTTCAAAAGTCGTTTAATTGTTCTTCGTCTCCAAGTAGTAAAAATTTTATAAAAAAATCTGTTGTAAGAGATTCTTCTATTGTAATACGTTTGATTTCTCCGTTGATGATTTTTTTACATCATATTCCATCCATTCTGTTGGTTCTTGGTCAAAGGGTAGTAATAGTCAACTCCTCCTCCCATCACACTAATGTCGTGTTCTTTTTCCAAGTTGAATCCATTTTTTTGAATAGCAGCTGAATCTACAAATGCATCCATGATGTGATTTCCTGTTTGGCTTTCGTAAATATTAGCGCCATTTTGACTAATAATATAATGGTTTTCTTCAAGATAGCCTAAGTCTTTCAAGTAAAGGGCGAATTCCGTTTCTGGTCTACCTGTACATAGAACTAATAATGTTTCTGTATCTTTATGATGAAATTCTTTGAAATATTGTTTTGTTTCTTCCAGTAATTGTTTTTAGAATTTAACAGCGTTCCATCCATATCGATGGCAATTAGTTTAATCATCTGATTAACTCCCTAATATTTTATTACTCTATTGTAACATAAAGAAGAGCTTTAGATACATCAACCTTCCAAAAAGCCAATCAAAAATCACATCATTCGTATCAAATGCAGCTCCATTTTGACAATGAAGGTCGCTGTAGTCCTGATTTTTTTGTCAAAAAATTTTTCAGTTTTTGTTGGGAACGTCTAATTGTTCAAAAATATTGTGTTGCTAAGTCAGAAGGATAATAGTTATCATTTTTGCAACGCAGATAAGAACTGGATTTTTACAGGAAGTTCTGAAAAAAATCTCGACATCGAATGATGAGTTGGTTGAGTGAATCACATCCGAAAAACCCATTTTTGCATGTTCAATTTGCCAATTTAAAAAGGGAACATAAGAAATATAAACCTCAATCATTTTTTTCTAAAAAAAGGTGGGAATTGACTTTTTAAATATGGATGAAGTATTTTTCGGGATATTCGTTTTAAAGGAGTCTAACATATTTGGGAAATAATTATATAGTACAACTTTATCGAATAAATGCTCATTTAATGCAGATGCCCTTGCAATTAATAATCCACCTAATGATAGTCCAATTCCGATTTTTTTGGTAAGACAATCTCTTCTTGGTAAGAATGAAAGATAGCTTCTACTACTAAATCCCAACGTGGAGTAAAACTTTTCTGATAAGTTCGTATAGCCCTAGATTGTCCGGGTCCTTCAAATAAAAATGACATGATAACCTTCCTCTAAAGATGCTTTTACATTCGTAAAATAAAGTTCTTCTAATAAGGCATCGAATCCACCACAAATGAATAATGTTCCTTTAGAGTGTTTGATTTGTTTTTAAAAAATAATGTTCTTAATGAATAATCTTCAAAGGTTACTTCCTTTAGTTCATAAGGAATCGATAATAAATCAAGTCCTTTATAAAAATAATTGACGGATAGTTGATAACAATCTAGTTTTCTGCTGTCTTTAGACGATAAGAAAAAATTCAGCTGCTTGAAAAATATCGACTAGCTCTCAAATAAGCTTTTCCTTTAGAAATAGAACTATTGAATTTTTGTTACTAATCTGTTGCCGAGTTTATACCATTCGATATACCAAGATTCATAGTTTTTCTGTAATTTTTTTCTGTAGTAGATTGAACTTCTGCAAAATCACTTCCTCCATAGGGGCAATACCACATTAATCGTCTTGTTTCAAATTCAAATTCAAAAGTTTTTAAAAAAACATCGAAAACACTCCTTTATAGCAATCATATCTAGTTATGGGTATAATAATACTCAGAATAAGTTTTTAGAAAAAGAAGTTACTTTGAGGTGCCTATGGAAAAAGAAAGATGTTTACGAGAGTTAGCTTTGCCATTACTTGGGAAATGGAGCATATTTATTGTATTAATATTAGCTGAAGAGGAAAATGTATTTTTGCACAATTAGAGCGTGAAATTGGAATAATTTCAAGAAAAGATGTTATCGCAAACGTTAAATGATTTAATCGAGATTCATATTGTCTATAAAAAGGAGAATCTTCTACAGGACAAAAGACGTATTATGGATTAACTCCTTTAGGGAAGAGTTTATTGCCGCATATTTATGGACTTAAAAATTGGATGATAGAGAATGAAGAATTTTTACGAAAAATAAAAAAACACAAAATCGCTGGCTCTCACCATGATTTTGTGCTTTTTAGTGTATATAATTATTCGTTTTCTAAACGTTCAAATGCGTCATGAAGGACTTGTTTTAATGTTGAAGCAGATAAGTCCATTTTTTTCTTGTTCTGCATCTGCTAGAGGGATTTCGATAATTTGACGAATACCATCACGACCAATAACGGCTGGAGCGCCGATATATACATCGTCTTGTCCATAATGTCCTTCGAGATAGACAGATAATGGGAAGATAGCTCTTTCGTTATTTAAAATGGCTTTTTGTAATTCTTGCTAGGGTTGCTCCGATACCATAGTAAGTAGCTCCTTTTTCGCAATGATTTCATAAAGCAGCATCTCTTACTTGGAAGAATACTTCGACTAATTTTTCTTCATCTGTGTCTGGATTTTGGCGGACCCATTCATAAATTTGTAATCCACCGACATTTGCATGAGACCAAACTGGGAATTCTGTATCTCCGTGTTCTCCTAGGATATATCCATGAACGTTTCGAGCATCGACACCGATTAATTCAGCAATTGCTTGACGGAAGCGAGCACTATCTAATGCAGTTCCTGAACCAATAACACGATGTTTTTGGTAATCCACAGAATTTCCAAGTTGCGTATGTTAAAATATCGACAGGGTTTGATGCAACTAAGAAGATTCCATCAAATCCACTTGCCATAATTGGATCAATAATCCCTTTTAGGATTTTTAAGTTTTTATGTACTAAGTCAATGCGAGTTTCGCCTGGTTTTTGAGCTGCACCAGCAGTAATACAAATAACATCTGCATCATGGCAGTCTTCATAACTGGCTGCATAGATTTTCTTAGGAGAGTTGAATGCTAGAGCGTGTGATAAGTCTAATGCATCTCCTTCTGTTTTTCTCGTGCAATATCAATAATTCCAAGTTCTTCCGCAATTCCTTGAAGGACAAGTGCATAGGCGTAGCTTGAACCTACTGCGCCATCTCCAATTAAAATTACTTTATTGCTAGGTTTAATAAATTTTTCATATTGTTACCTCCTATTTCCTAAATGGAATAACCATGGATAGTATAACATGTTTTATGTTGTGAAGGGTTTTTCAAAAAGCTTACAAAAATAAATTAAATTTTCGATTTTTGAATAGTTTATGATATACTAAGTAGGACTCAAGATAGAAATGGGTGTGAACGTATGAAATTAATTATTGGATTAGGAAATCCAGGAGCAAAATATAAAGGAACTCGTCATAATATTGGATTTATAACCGTTGATGAATTTGCTTATCAAGAAAAATTTAGAATTTAATCAAGCATTATTTGATGCAACTTTTTACTCAAACACATATCGATGGAGAAAAAAGTCATTTTAATGAAGCCATTGACGTATATGAATTTATCCAGTCAAACAGTTCGTCCATTAATGAATTATTTTAAAATTAGAATTGAAGATATTGTGGTTCTGTATGATGATATGGATCTTCCAGTTGGGAAAAATTCGTTTTGCGTCAAAAAGGTAGTGCCGGAGGACACAACGGAATTAAGAGTATCATTAGCTGTTTAGGAAGTGACCAATTTAATCGTATTAAAAAATTGGTGTAGGGTCGACCTGCTCCAGGTCGAAGTGTGGTTAATCATGTATTGGCTAATTTTGAAAAAGGAAGAACAAGAAGAAATTTTAGCTTCTGTGGATAAAAGCGTGGAAGCGTTAAGAGATTGGATAAAAGGCGATAATTTTATTCAAACCATGAATCGTTATAATTAAATAAATTTTTAAAAAAGGCTGGAGCGAAAGTTTCAACCTTTTTAGTGCGTATATTATATAAAGAGAAAGGAATAGATATGTTACCGTTAGGAATTAGTAAAAAACAGATCCATAGTTTTAAAGAATGGATAGAAAACCTTCCTAAGATGCAAAAGTCAGTTAGTTTTAGGATTAACTGGAGCGGCAAAAACATTTAGCTGTAGCAAATGCATATGAAAATTGGAAGGGGCCAGTAGTTGTTGTAACGCCAACAATGTTACAAAGCGACTCAATTATATGAAGAATTAGTACAGTGGTATGAAGATGAAGTATATTTATTTACAGTAGAGGAATCTTTAGCTGCAGAATATTCCATTCACTCTCCTGAAGTGGTGAGTAATCGAATTCGAACATTACAGTTTTTAACAACTGGAGAAAAAGGAATCGTAGTCGTTCCATTATCAGGAATTCAAAAAGCCATTAGTACCTTTAGAAGTTTGGAAGAAAAGTACCATTGAATTAGTTGTTGGAGAAACAAGATTAGAAGTAGAAGAATTAGTCACTCAATTAGGACGGATGGGTTATCGTAGAGAAGCAATGGTAGCTACTCCAGGAGATTTTTTTCGGTTCGTGGAGGGATTGTTGATATTTATCCTTTGGATCAAGAACATCCGATTCGTTTAGATTTTTTTGATGATGAATTAGACTCGTTACGATATTTTGATGCAGAAACACAACGTTCACTTGAAATGGTGGAAAATATTATTCTTTTGCCGGCAACAGATATTCCATTTGAATATGAAGTGGTATTTGAGGCAAAAGCTAAGATTCAAAAAGCTTATGAAAAAAGATATAAAGAGTAGTGAATCAGATGAACGTACGCAATTATTAACCAATCAAATGAATCACTTGTTGACACAATTAGAAGAAGGAGAAATTCCTCCTAAAAATTTCTTATTGGCTCGAATTATTTTATAAAGAGAAAACATCTATTTTTAGATTATGTATCGAAAAAGGGATATTTAATAATTGATGATTATGCTCGTATTCAAGAAAAAAACAACGTTCACTTCATGAAGAAGCAGGATTATGGAAAAATTCATCAATTAGAATTAGGAATGATTGCTAGTTCAATTGATATGATTTTTGAAGGAAAGAAAGTATTAAAAAGATTCTACGCTACCAAGAACCTATTTTTTCATTATTCCAAAAAGGATTGGGACGATTAACGTTTGAAGCTATTCATAATATTCAAGAACGTTCGATGACACAATTCTTCTCGCAAATGCCAATGGTCAAAGTAGAAGCAGATCGTTGGGCGAAACAAAAAGGCAACGGTTATTGTAGTGGTGGATCAGTTAACGAGAGCTTCAAAAGTAGAACAAACTTTCCATGATTTTTGATATTCCAGCAATTATTACAAAAAGAAGTACAAGATGGAATTCTTCAAATTATGGTTGGAACCTTTAGTCATGGATTTGAATTACCACAAGATAAATTTGTAGTCGTTACAGAAAAGGAACTGTTTAATAAATTAACGAAGCGTGCTCCAAGAAATCAAAAATTTCTAACGCAGAAAGATTGAAGAGTTATACAGAATTAGCAGTTGGAGACTATGTTGTCCATGTCAATCATGGGGTCGGTGTGTATCAAGGGATGGAAACATTAGAAATTAATGGTGTTCACCAAGATTACATGTCGATTCATTATCAAGATGGAGGGCATTTGTTTGTTCCAGTTCATCAAATTAAATTAGTTCAAAAAATATGTTTCTTCGGATGCAAAAGTTCCTAAATTAAATAAATTAGGAAGTAGCGAATGGGCTAAAAACGAAACGTAAAGTTGAAAATAAAATAGAAGATATTGCTGATGAATTAATTGAATTATATGCAAAAACGTGATGCGGAAAAAAAGGATATGCCTTCAGCAAGGATACCGTAGAGCAAAAAGAATTTGAAGATGCTTTCCTTATTCAGAAACTCAAGACCAATTAAGAAGTATTGAGGAAATCAAAAGCAGATATGCAAAAAGATAAACCAATGGATCGATTGTTGGTTGGAGACGTTGGTTATGGGGAAAAACAGAAGTAGCAATGCGTGCAGTTTTCAAAGCGTTAATGGATGGTAAACAAGCGGCAGTATTAGTGCCAACAACGATTTTAGCAGAACAGCATTATGAAAAATTTTTGTTCAAAGATTTGCAGATTATCCGTTCAAAAATAGGATTGTTAAGCCGATTTAGAACAAAGAAAGAACAACAAGAAACAATTGAAGGATTACAAAAGGGTCAAGTAGATGTCGTGATTGGAACGCATCGTGTTTTATCAAAAAGATGTGAATTTCTTAGATTTAGGGTTATTAGTAGTCGATGAAGAACAACGATTTGGTGTAAAACATAAAGAACGCTTGAAACAATTGAAATCCCAAGTCGATGTTTTTAACACTAACAGCAACGCCAATTCCTAGAACATTACATATGTCGATGTTAGGAGTACGTGATTTATCCGTTATTGAAACACCACCTTCAAACCGTTATCCTGTTCAAACTTTTTGTAATGGAGCAACAAGCTATGACCATTCAAGATGGAATTGAACGGGGAATTAGCTCGTGGAGGACAAGTCTTCTATTTATACAATCGTGTGGAAACCATTGAGAAGAAAGCAGATGAATTACGTCAATTAGTTCCTGAAGCAAGAGTTGGAGTCATTCATGGACAAATGAGTGAAACGACGTTAGAAAATATTTTATATCAATTTATTGAGGGAGAATATGATGTTTTAGTAACAACGACGATTATTGAAACAGGGGTAGATATTCCAAATGTAAACACTCTCTTTATTGAAAAATGCGGATCATATGGGATTGTCACAGTTATATCAATTACGAGGAAGAGTGGGACGAACGAATCGTATTGCGTATGCGTATTTAATGTATCAACCAGATAAAAACTTTAACAGAAGTTGGAGAAAAACGTCTGCAAGCGATGCGTGACTTTACAGAATTAGGATCAGGATTCAAAAATTGCAATGCGAGATTTATCGATTCGTGGTGCAGGGAATTTATTAGGAAAACAGCAGCATGGATTTATAGATTCTGTTGGATTTGATTTATATTCTCAAATGTTGAGTGAAGCAGTATTGAAAAACAAGGGAAAGCAGTCCCAACCATGGAAGATTCTGTTGAAATTGATTTACAAGTAGATGCTTATATTCCAGCCACTTATATTCAAGATGAACGACAAAAATTGAAATGTATAAACGAATTCGTTCTATTGATAGTATGGAAACGTATCATGAATTATTAGATGATTTTATTGATCGCTTTGGAGAATTCCCTGATGAAGTGAGCTATTTATTAGAAGTTGGAATGTTAAAATATTTTGCAGAGCAATTATCGATTACTTCAATTAAGAAAAACAATATTCAATCATTGTATCCATTGCTCAGCCGGTAGCTCAACAATTAGAAGGAGTTGCTATTTTCGAAGCGCTTGGGCCAGTGAAATTACCTGCTCAAGTCACTAAAAAAAGGTACAACTTTACAAGTATTGCTCAACGTAACAAATCAGCCAACGGATTTATGGCTAGAACAAATCAAAATTTTCTTAGAAAAATGTTGTGAAGTTGTAGAAGCGCAAAAAGAGGAAAATGAATAAGAATAGAGAGGGGGATTCAATGGTTAAATCGAATAGACAGATGATGCAAGGAGCGTTGATATTATCACTAGCAGCCTTCATTGCAAAGATATTAGTGCCGTTTATCGAGTTCCTTTCCAAAAATATGGTTGGGAATACTGGTTTTTACGTTTATCAACAAGTATATCCCATTTATGGAATTGGAATGACCTTTGCTCTCTGGTTTTCCAGTATTTGTCTCAGCATTAATTGCTCAGTATCGTTCGGATTATGAATTAACTCCTCTGTTAAAACGATTATTTTGGATTTTAAGTGGATTAGGGATAGGCGTATTTTTAGTTTTATATACACAGTCAGAACTGATTGCTTCATGGATGGGAGATACTTTTATTATCCCCAGTCATTCAAAGTGTTTCGTGGATGTTTTAATGATGCCATTTTTGGTCATTGCTAGAGGGTATTTCAAGGAACGAATCGAATGGTTCCAACAGCAGTTTCTCAAGTAATGGAACAAGTCGTTCGAGTGAGTGTGATCTTATTAGCTGCCAGTTTTTATGGAGGTCTCACGAATGATTTATATGTAGTGGGAACTTGGGCAATGTCGAGTGCCGTTGTGGCTGCAGTGATGGCAACTTTTGTATTATTGTATTATAAAAATCAGACCTATTTGAAAATTGGAATGGCAGTCGAGTGATTGAATCTCATAAGATTCAGTGGGGAGTATTGCTGAAGAGATTAGTCATTGAAGGTGGAACTTTATGTTTATTAAGTTCGATTTTTAGTATTATTCCAATTAATAGATTCATTCACCTTATTTAAAGGTTTAGTAGAACAGGGAATCAGTCAAGAAATTGCTAAAGATTTAAAAAGGGATTTTTGATAGAGGACAACCACTGGTGCAATTAGGGATGGTTGTTGGAGTAGGATTTTCTTCAAGCTACTTACCATTACTCAGTCGTAGTTATACAAAGAAACATTTAGAAGAATTTGAACAATTGAAACAGTCTCTTATAAAAAAATGACAATGGTATTTTTCAGTGGCAGCTACAGTAGGATTGCTTGTTATTTTACCAAGAGTTAATCATATGCTTTTTGGAGATATTCAAGGGAACGATGTATTGAGTATTTATAGTATTAGTATCGTGTTAGCGTCTATGATGATGGCTTACCATGGAATATTACAAAGTACTGGAAAATATTCCATTACGCTTATAGCTTTATTGATTGGGCTCATTGCTAAAGGAATCGGCAATCTTTGGTTCATTCTCCAGTTTCAAACTTTAGGGGCGAGTATTGCTACGATTTTAGGGTTATTCGTGATGCTAGGGATGATTTGGATTCTGAGTGGAGAGGGTAAGTCTTCTTCGAATCATCAAAAAGTCAACGATGATAAAAATTAGGAATTGTATCGATTGGAATGGTAATTGCTGTAGGAGGATTGAATATACTCTTTGAACGCTATTTCCAGCCGGAGATTCTCGAACAAAAGATACATTGCTTGCTCTATTGTTAGTGAGTGTTGGAATTATCGTATTTATAATAGGGGCGATTCGGATAAAGTTATTTACAATTCGCGAATGGTTAATGATTCCAAAAGGAAATCACTATTAAGATTTACAAGAAAAATGGAAGAAAAGAGGGGAAAAGGATGAGATTAGATAAATATTTAAAAAGTATCACGATTAATTAAAAAGAAGAAGCGTTGCAAAAGAAGTAGCAGATAAAGGAAGAATTACGGTACAAGATAAAGTGGCAAAAATCTTCAACGGGTGTAAAAGTAGGAGATATTATTACTATTCAATTTGGAAATAAGACTGTAACGGTTCGAGTGGATGCTATTTTAGACTCAACAAGAAAAAGAAGATGCCAAAGAAATGTTTACGATTTTTAGAAGAGAAACAAGTAGTGAAAACAGAAGAGTTTTTAAAAACGGAGAAGAGAGAGTTGATTCGTCAACCTCTCTTATTTTTTAGAAAAATCTTAAATAGATGATCTATTGAGAAAGAAAAAAATGTTTTCATTATACTATATGTGAACAAAATAACGATTTTCATATCAGAGAAAGGATGAGAAAGATGAATAAAAATGAGTAAAGTCTATATGGGTGTTGCAATGATTACGTCAGTTCTAATATTTTTATTTGGCTTGTACTTTTAGTACAAAAGGAATTGTTGAAGTAACGTATGAATCTTGGAGAGCGATTGGAGTCAGTTGTTTAGCTTTTTCTGTTGACATTGTTTAGTATGATGAAACTACCTTTAAAAAAATAAAAAAAGGGAATTATCGCGCTAGAACTAATATTAATGACAGCTGTGTTTGGTCCAATGATTATAAAGGGCACAATTCTACATTTTCACTCACTACCTTTTGGTGTGATTGTGGACTTAACGATTGTGTTTACAGTTCTATTAATGATTTTATTAGGATTGAGGATTAGAAGAATTCATCAGGATAAAGAATTGAAGATAGATTCCATCTTTATTAATCTTCAAATCATTATGATGATCCATACTTTTTATGATCATTTCTCATTTGGAATAGAGGTGATGGATCATGCGAGTGCGCTTCAAATTGGACAGGTCGTTAGAAGTGTGTTTCTTGGAACGATGAATCTTCAAATGTTATGGATAGTTTTTGGAATTTTGATTGTATTAGGAAGCATACTGAAGATGTTTTACGATATCTTTGTGGTGAAGAATATGAAAGATACAATCATAAGTATCTCTAAATAATGATCATCATATTTACTCCAATTCATGATGCCTAAATTGTAAGATAAGATTTCTTGACAATTATGGAAGAAAAAGCATAGAATTATGAGCACGTTATCATTTTTGATGATAGTACAAAAAAATTCAAAGTTCATGAAAGGAGCAAGTATGGTAGAAACAATTTTTTTAGTAGAAATTTTAATGTGTTGTTAGAAACACGTCATTTATTGGCAATTATTTTAGCTTGCTTATGTGGATTGGCTATTGGATATGAACGAAAATCGAGAAATAAACAAGCCGGTATTAAAACGCATGTAATCGTAGCTTTGACTTCAGCGTTAATGATGCTAATTTCTAAAGAAGCATTTTTAGATACACCGGATTTCGATACGGCTCGTGTAGCTGCGCAAGTTGTTAGTGGTATCAGCTTTATCGGTGGTGGCATTATCTTTATGCGAGATAAGAAAATTAGTGGGATTACAACTGCTTCAGGAATTTGGGCAACAGCAGGAATTGGTTTAGCGATTGGTGGAGGAATGTGGATTTTTCGGAATAGTCTGTGCTGCTGTGGTAGTCATTATTCAATTGTTAACGCATGAATCACCATTAAAGGCTCAAAAAACGTCAAGTGAGTATTCATTGTTTAGTTCCAGATGTCACAATTATGCAAAAAAATTATATGATTTTTGTCATTTGGAAGAGTATCAGGCGATTCAAGTTGAAGCAAAAAGAATTAGAAGATGGTCAATTTGAATTAATTGTGCGAGTAGAGCATGAAGAAGAAATTGTCATTGAGAAAATTCAGGAGTATATTGAAGAACAACATTCTGATTTAGAAGTGAAGAAAAATCAAGTTCAAGACAGAAGAATATTAACAAATAAGACTTGTCTGAAATAGTAAAGTGGTATTAGCCAGCAGTGTGGCTTATACTACTTTTTATAAAATTTTCCTAAAAAGCATAGACTAGTTATCATATTCTTGTTATACTCGTCATATAATCATTAAAAGGAGTCAGTGCAGTGAATAAAAAGCAAGAAGAAAAATAGCAAAATAATTGCGTTTAAAGCAAAAAGAAAAAAATTGTATAAAAACTATTCACTTACCAAAAAGTAGCAGTTTGGAAAAGAGTAGCTGTATGGCATTCATTATTTATGGCTGTCGTGATTGCTATTATTGGAACACTGGTTTTTACAAATTGTGGGACAATTGAATCAAGCAAGCCAGATTGAAGCAAAAAATTGTAGAAGCTAAAAAAAGATGAAGCAAAAAGTAAAAGAGCAACAAAAATCTTTACTTCAACAAGTTGAATTGTTACAAAAAGATGATTATGTTGCAAAAACTTGCACGTAGTGAATATTACTTAAGTAAATCAGGAGAAATTATTTTTTTAATACACCTGATGATGCTGCACAAAATAAAAATTCAACAAGTAAAAAGAAAAATCAGTCTCGTCATTAATAGTTGCAAGTGTACAAGTGTTGGAAATAATCTTTTTATACTCGTCAAGCGTGTGTATAAAAGGGAAATTTGAAGGAGGAACGCTTTTTATATGTCAATTGAGGTAGGAACTATTTTACCTGGTAAAGTAACTGGTATTACAAATTTTGGAGCTTTTGTGGACTTAGGAAACCGTAAAACGGGTTTGGTTCACATTAGTGAAGTATCTAATTCTTATATTAAAGATATTAAAGATGTCTTAACAGTTGGAGATGAAGTTCAAGTAAAAAAGTAATGGAAATTGCAGGAGATGGAAAAGGTTAGTTTATCGATTCGTCGTGCAAGTGTTGATGATTCTTCTGAAGAAACTGTTGAGGAAAAACCAAAATTCCAAAAATCAGCTTCACGCAATCAAGAAGGACAAGGGTTTAAGAAACAATCTTATGCATCTAAACCTGCACCATCTTTTGAAAAAAATCACCTTCGCAAGCAAAAAGTAACAGATTTTTGATGCGATGATGAGTTCCTTCTTAAAAAGATTCTGAAGATCGTTTAACATCATTAAAACGTAATACAGAAGGTAAACGTGGCGGACGTGGTGGACGCCGTTCATAATAGGATGAAGAGATGAGGCTGGAGTATTCCAGTCTCATTTTTGTCATGTAAGGATTAAAGGAGGTGCTTAGATGAATGAAGTCGAACAATTTTTAGAACGCAATGTTTTAAATTGGCAACAAGAGTCGTATGTTTTAGCTGTTTCTGGTGGAGTAGATTCAATGGTATTATTGGAACAATTTTTTTCAACTTCAAAAGAAGTATCCTATTATCATTACGGTTGTTCATATTCATCACCATCTTCGACAGGAATCGGATGAAGAGGAAGTGATGGTAAGAGAATTTTGCCGAAAAAAAGAAATCTATCAGTAGAGGTGTACCATTGGGAAGAAGGTAGTAGTCAAAATAGCGGCATTGAAGAAAAAAAGCAAGGCAGTTTCGTTATGAAAAATTAAAAGAATCCCAGCAAAAACATCATGCTTCTTATGTTGTGGTAGCCCACCATGCAGATGATCAAGCAGAAACGGTATTAATGAAATTGACAAGAGGAAGTACCCTTGAAGGAATTGCTGGCATGAAACCGATGCGTCCTTTTGGTGAAGGATATTTAATCCGCCCTTTTTAACGGTGGATAAAAAAAGTTTTATACAAGTATGCTTCGATGCATCCGATACTCTATAGTGAAGATACTACTAACCAAAGTGTAGCCTATACGAGAAATCGATTTAGACAGGAAATGATTCCTTTATTTAAAAAGGAAAAATCCTAAATTTAATCAAAAAAATTCAAGAATTTACAAAAAAACGTTGCAAGAACAACAAGAATTGATTGGAACCATAACTTATCAATGGATGGAGCAAGGTTAGTAGAATTGCCGAATGGTTGGTCTTGGAATAAGGATAGTTATCTTAAACAACCAATAGGCTTACAGAAAGTTATTTTTAGTGGAAATATCTAAAAAATTGGTGGCTTGTTGAGTACAAAAAAATGTGTCAGATATTCATAAAGCTATTTTTATCTGATACATCTCAATTGAGTTTGAATTTACCAAAAGAATGGATTTTTTTCAAAAAAGATATCAGCAATTATTTCTTGTAAAAAAGAAGTGGAAGCTATTACTTATAAAGAATTCAGAGTAGAAAAATTTCAAACGGAAGATATTGTATTATCTAAGAATGAAAGAGTATCATTTACGAAAGAAGAAGGGTGGGAAATGATGGTTTCGTGTGAGGATTTTCCATTAATCATTCGTAGAAGAAAGTCTGGAGATTCTTTATTACCCGTTCCAATCAACATCAAAGTTTAAGAAGATATTGTATTAATGAGAAGATTCCAAAAGAAGAAAGGGAAAAATTATGGGTTGTGGAAAATGCCACAAAAAGAAATTATAGCAATATTAGGATTTCGTAAACCACAATCATTGTCCAAAAATGAAAGAAACTGATAAAATAAGAGTATTCTATAGAAAAGAAGAGGTGTCAACATGTTAGATAATTATATTGCAGAAGTATTAGTAAGTCCTGAAGAGTTGAAAGAAACGATTCAAAAATTAGGAGAAAAAAATTAACTGTAGAATATCAAGATAAAAATCCATTAGTGATTTGTATTTTTAAAAGGGAGCTATTTTCTTTATGACAGACCTTGTTCGTGCAATGGACTGTGATTTAGAAGTAGATTTTATGGATGTATCTAGTTATGGAGATGCATTTGAATCTAGTGGTCAAGTTCGAATTTTAAAAGACTTAGATCAAAGTGTGAAAGATCGCCATATTTTAATTGTAGAAGATATTATTGATACAGGCCGTACATTAGCTTATATTGTGGAGTTATTAAAAACACCGTCAAGCTGCAAGTGTAAAAATTGTTACATTATTAGATAAACCTGAACGCCGTGTGATGGCGATTGAAGCAGATTATGTTGGGGTAGAAGTGCCTAATAAATTTGTAGTTGGTTATGGATTAGATTATAAACAAGGGTTAAGAAACTTGCCGTATATTGGAGTTTTTAAAACCAGAAATGTATGAATAATAAGATTTGGTTAAGTTATTCGTCAAAGATAGTCAAATCTGATATACTATAGTCAGTATAATTATTAAAATGCAGGAGGCAAAATGAATACAAATAATAATCGTCAAATATTTCGTAATGGACTAATGTATATTATGATTTTTGTGGCAATTATTGGATTAGTTTCTTGGTTTAATCAAGGATCCAATGGGCAAACAACAGAAATTAGTTATACACAATTCGTTCAAGAATTGAAAAAAAGGTGACATTAAAGAAATAAAAATGCAATATGCAAAACTCCGTTTATACAATAACTGGGGAATATAAAGAAGCAAAAGAAAATTCAAATACAACTCTAAAGGGGTTGGCATTATTTGATAAGAGATCTTCTAAAACATCAAGTTTCAAAACAGTTGTTTTACCAAATGATGGAACTGTAATTGAAATTAATAATGCTGCTCAACAAGCAGGTACTCAAATTACGACACTTCCTGAAAGTCAGTCTGGAATTTGGTTATCATTATTTTTACAATTAGTCATTCCAATTGCGATTTTTGGATTTTTAATGTATAACGTATTTTTCTAGCCAAATGGGACAAGGTGGACCACGTGGTGTTATGAACTTTGGTCGTTCAAAAGCTACCGATCAAAAAAACAAAAAGTGAAGGTTCGTTTTTCAGATGTAGCAGGGGCTGAAGAAGAAAACAAGAATTAGTAGAAGTAGTAGAATTTTTAAAAGATCCTCGTAAGTTTACAGCTCTTGGAGCTCGTATTCCAGCAGGTGTCTTATTAGAAGGCCCTCCAGGGACAGGTAAAACTTTATTAGCCAAAGCTGTTGCTGGTGAAGCAAATGTTCCCATTCTTCTCCATTTCAGGTTCTGAATTTGTAGAGATGTTCGTTGGGGTAGGGGCAAGCCGTGTTCGTGATTTATTTGAAAATGCGAAGAAAAATGCTCCAGCTATTATCTTCATTGATGAAATCGATGCTGTTGGTCGTCAACGTGGTACAGGTATGGGAGGAGGTCACGATGAACGTGAACAAACTCTAAACCAATTGCTAGTTGAAATGGATGGTTTTGAAGGGACAGAAGGCGTTATCGTGATTGCTGCAACAAACCGTTCAGATGTATTAGACCCAGCTTTATTACGTCCAGGACGTTTTGACCGTCAAATTTTAGTAGGTCGTCCAGATGTTAAAGGGCGTGAAGCCATTCTGAAAGTTCATGCTAGAAATAAAAAAATTAGCAAAAAGAAGTGGACTTAAAAGTGATTGCTCAACAAACTCCAGGTTTCTCTGGTGCTGAATTAGAAAACTTATTAAATGAAGCTGCTTTTAGTAGCTGCAAGAAGAGATAAAACAGCGATTGACAAGTTAGATGTGGATGAAGCACATGACCGTGTATTGCGGGACCAGCGAAAAAAGATCGTGCAATTAGTGAAAAAGAACGTAAAATGGTTGCCTTCCACGAAGCGGGACATACCATTGTTGGTATGGTATTAAGTGATGCACGTGTCGTTCATAAAGTAACAATTGTTCCTCGTGGACGTGCAGGTGGATATGCAATTATGCTTCCAAAAGAAGATCGCTTCTTAATGACTAAAAAAAGAATTATTCGAACAAGTGGTTGGATTACTTGGTGGTCGTGCTGCTGAAGAGTTTATCTTTAATGAGAAAACGACAGGAGCAAGTAATGATTTCGAGCAAGCAACAGGAATTGTTCGTAGTATGATTACTGAATATGGAATGTATGATGAATTAGGAACTGTTCAATATGAAGGAAATCATCAAGTCTTTATTGGACGTGATTACGGACAAACAAAAAGCTTATTCTGATCAAGTGGCTTTTGAAATCGATAATGCAGTTCGCTCGATTATGAAAAGAAGCTTATGCACAAGCGTTACAAATTTTAGAAGAACATAAAGAGCAGTTAACGCTAATTGCTGAAAAATTACTAGAATTAGAAACTCTTGACGAACGTACGATTAAAGCATTATTTGAAACTGGAGAAATGCCTACAGAAGATGTAGAAGAAGAAGAGTATCCAAGTGAAGTAGAAGCAGCTAGTTTTGAAGAAGCAAAAAGGCTTTTAGCAAAACGTGAAGCATCTAAACAAGATGATTCTGAAGAAGAATCTGATTCAAAAAGATGATGTAGAATAATGACAAAGAAAGTGAGAAGGGAAAGTCAAAAGCTTTTTCTTTCCCACTTTTTCTTTTATGAAAGAAGGAATGAAGAATGAAGGATCATTTTATTAAAAGTATTAGCTTTTTAATGATGAAGTTAAAGCAGTTGCGATAGTAGCTACAGAAGCAGTATCTCAAGCACAAAAACGTCATGATACTTGGAGTGCAGCTACAGCAGCATTAGGTCGTACGATGATTGGAACTCAATTATTAGCGACTAGTTTAAAAGGAAAAGAAAAAAATTACGGTTCAAGTCAACGGAGATGGTCCTGTGGAAAAAATCATGGCGGAAGCAAATGGTATCGGTCAAATGAGAGGATATATTTCAAATCCTCATGTAAGCTTGCCGTTAAATGAAAAAGGGAAATTAGATGTTCGTGGCGTTGTAGGTACAAACGGAACAATTACTGTTATAAAGGATTTACAAATGAAGGAACCTTTTTCTGGACAAATTCCAATTGTAGATGGTGAATTAGGAATGGACTTCACTTACTATTTAGCTGTTTCAGAACAAATTAACGGAGCTGTTGGAGTTTCTGTATTAGTAAATCCGGATGAATCCGTTCGTGCTGCAGGTGGATTTATGATTCAATTACTTCCTGGAGCTAGTGAAGAAACGATTATAGAAATTGAACGCCGTATTAACGAAATGCCACTTGTTTCAAAAATTGATTGATCAACAAGAAGAGCCTATTGATTTATTAAACCGTTTATTAGGGAAAGAAAATATTAAAGTGTTGGAAGAATTACCGGTAGAATTTCATTGTCCTTGTACAAGAGAAAGATTTAGTGCAGGATTATTATCGATTGGGGTAGATGACTTGCAACATTTAATTGATGAAGATCATGGAGCAGAAATTGTTTGTCATTTCTGCGGTGAAAAAAATATCAATTTAGTGAAGATAATTTAAATGACTTAATCACAGAAATTAATGCTCAAAAAAATAATGATGAAGGAAGATCTTTTGGATGGTGTAACTAGTGTTAACACTATTAGAAGATCTTTTTATTATAAGTTTATAATTAGAACAAAATAAGTAACTAGGCATTTATTTTTACCTTCTTTTGAAATTTTTCATTGCAAAAATTGTAAAACAGGGCTACAATAGCGATGAAAACGATTGTAAAAAAAGGAGAGATTAATGATGAAACAATCTATCGGTGTAGATATTGGTGGAACAAAAGTAGCAGTAGCGATTATTAATGAAAAGGGAGAAATTGTAAGCTGTAGACAAGCTCCTAGTGAAGTAGAAAGTGCGGGAAACATTGTTCCAACAAGTGGTACGTTTAATCAATGAAGAATTAAATGAACATCCATTTTCGATTGAAGAAATGGAAGGAATTGGAATTGGCTTACCAGGGAAAGTGGATGTTGAACAAGGAGTAGCTGTTTTCCAAAATAATATTCCTTGGCCAAACTTCCCAATTGTAAAAAAATTACAAGAAGTTTATGGTTCTATTCCGGTAAAAATTGATAATGATGTAAAAAGTAGCTGCATATGCAGAATACCGTCTTCAAAATTTAACAGAAAAAAAGAAATGTTTGCGTATGTCACACTATCTACAGGTATTGCAGCAACAAATATTGTAAATGACCAAATTTTACGTGGAGGTGGATTCTCAGGAGAAATTGGTTTTATTCCAGTTTCATTCTTTGATCAATGGATGAGTTTAGAAGAAGCTTGTTCAGGGGTAGGGATTCAAAAAGAAAGCACAAGAATTATATCAAGATGATTCTGTCACGACTAAGGATGTATTTGATAAATGGCGTCAAGATGATGAGATTGCTACAACTATTATTCGTCAAGCAGCTAGTGGAATTGCAAGTAGTTTACATGCTATGGTTTTGCTTTATTAGACCCACATGTTATTGTATTTGGAGGAAGTGTATCTAATTATAATCCAGACTATATTGAGTTAGTAAAAAGAAATTTTGGATACTCGCTTACACGTGGAACAAAAAAACATGTGTTACAGAGAATGGTTACTTCAACTATTAAAGGAGACAATGGGATTATTGGAGCTGGCTTATTAGTGTTATAAAGGATTGAAGGTTGGAATGTTGTTCCAGCCTTTTTTTATTTTTAGTAAAAAGAAGAGAGTTTAAAGAAAAAAATCTAAAATGTGAAGAATTTCGGTAAAATTTCTTATAAAAAAATTTTGCTATTTTTAGGAATACGATTTCCAGAAAAAAACTATAATATGGTATACTTTCATTATGTGGCAGTGTAGACATTACTGTCAGGCGATTAGATAGAGAAGGGAAATGAATAAGGTGTTTGAAAAGTTATTAGATCGTTTAATGAGTTTGAAAGGGACTACTGAAAAAAATCTATCGTCATGATTTATTTTTAGAAGAAGAATTATCTCCAGCTCAATTTTGGGAATATTCAGATAAATTAGCGTATTATTTACAAGAAAGATTACAAGACAATCGTCAACCGATTGTTGTATATGGACATAAACATCCGATGATGATTGTCTATTTTTTTAGCGTGTGTTAAATCAGGACGTGCATTTTTGTCCAGTGGATATTAACACCCCAATTGATCGAGTTAAAGATATTATTGCAACAGTACAATCACCAGTTGTATTAACAAGTGAAGAGATTGACTTAGAAACTCCATTACTAGATGTTTCAGCTACAAAAGAAATTCTTCGCACTACAACTGAAAAATATTGATGCGAGTTATTATGTGAAAGATGAAGATATCTTTTATATTATTTTTTTACATCTGGAAGTACAGGGAAGCCAAAAGGGTGTTTCTATTACGTATTATAATTTAAATCAATTTTTTAAAATGGTATACAGGGTATTATAATAATAAAGGGACGCCAAGTCTTTTTAGGGCACCCACCATTTTCGTTTGATTTATCAGTGATGTCTTTATGGCCTAGCTCTTTATATGAATGCACCTTTAATTCAAATTGATCATCAACATTTACAAGATTTTTAAAGTGCTATTTAAAACGTTACAAGAATCAAATGCTACCATTTGGATTTCTACTCCATCTTTTGCAGAAATGTGCTTAGTAGATCCTAGCTTTTAATCAAGAATTATTGCCACAGGTAGATCAGTTTGTATTTTGTGGTGAAAAATTATTTGCTACTACTGCTCAAAAATTATTAGATCGTTTCCCAAATGCTGAAGTAGTGAATACATATGGTCCGACAGAATCAACGGTTATGATTACATGGGTATCGATTACGAGAGATTTTTAGAACAATATCCGGATAATCTACCTGTTGGTGTGATTAAACCAGGGACAACGGTAACGATTGAAGGTGGAGATAGAGGGGAAATTATTATCCAAGGGGATACAGTCGCTAATGGATATTATCAAAACCCAGAAATGACAGAAAAAGAGTTTTTGATCATTCCAAAAACAGGAGATCGTAGTTATAGAACGGGAGATTTAGGTCATTTTGAAGGAGATTTATTATTCTGTGAAGGACGAATTGACTTCCAAATTAAATTACATGGACATCGTATTGAATTAGAGGATATTGATAATAATTTATTAAAAAAATCCAAAAAGTTCGCCAAGCAGCAACTGTTCCATCCTATGCAGAAGATGGGAAAAATTAAATCCATCATTTCTTATGTGGTGTATACAGAGGCTATCGAAAGTCGATTTGCAACTGGAAAGTTGATTAAACAAGATTTGGCACAATATGTTCCAGAATATATGATTCCTAAAAAAATCGTCTTTTTAGATGAAATGCCATTAAATAATAATGGTAAAATTGATAAGAAAAATTAAAGGAGTTATAGAATGGAGTATTTTGACGGCTTAGATTTTTTTGGAGTACTATTTTTTTAGGGCTTATTCCAATTATTCTATTACGCCTATTTGAAAAATCAGTTTATTGGATTACTTTAGTGATTTCTATAGGAATAGCTATTGCAGTTTTTAAAAACCAACCAAACCATTTTTATAAATTTAATTGTCTTTATTGTAGAAACTTATCTATTAGTTCGATTAGGCTTTCATTTTAGAGATAAAAAATCTACGAAATATCCAATTTTATTGTTTGCGAGTTTATTATTAATTGCAGCAAAAACAGTTGTTGTTTGGAAAGTTTCAATATTTGGATTTTTAGGTATTTCTTATATGACGTTCAAAGTTCTTCAAATTATTTTTTTGAAACGTATGACGGAGTTATTAAAGGAGCCGATTAATATTTTTTTGATTATCTTCAATTTTTATTATTCTTCCCAACTTTTAGTGCGGGACCAATTGATAGAAGTAGAAGATTTGTGGAAGATATTCATCAGACAATTCCAAGAGCAGAATATATTGAATTATTAGGAACAGGATTGTTTCGACTAGTTTTAGGACTTGTTTATAAAATGGTATTATCGGGATTGTTATATTTAGCATTAAACCATTTACCAAATAAAGGATTTTTTTATTTACAACTATTTCCTATATGTATGTATATACATTTTACTTATTCTTTGATTTTGCGGGATATAGTTTAATGGCTGTTGGTGTGAGTAATATCATGGGAATCAAACACCAATGAACTTTAATAAACCATTTTTAAGTGTAGATATTAAAGATTTCTGGAATCGTTGGCATATTTCATTATCAACTTGGTTAAGAGATTTTATTTTCTCAAGAATTGTGATGAAAATCAATGAGATATAAATGGTTTAAAACTCGTTTAACTACTGCTATGTTTGCCTATATGATAAATATGATTTTTATGGGTTTTTGGCATGGACTTTCATGGAGTTATATTGTTTATGGTATTTACCATGGAGTTTTTAATGGCAGCTTTTGAATGGTATCAGAAAAATCTAAATTTTATAAAAATATAAACAGAAAAACAGCTTATAAAGTTGTCAGTTGGTTTTGTAACCATGCATTTAATCATGATAGGCTTGTTAATTTTTCTCTGAAAAAGCCATATGAATTTATTATAAAAATTGTTATCGAAATAATAAGGAGAGAATAGTATGTTAGAAGAAAAAGTATTGTCAATTATTGAAGAAATTTTGCGAAGATGATGTGATTTATGAAGAACGAGATATTAATTTGAAAGAAGAAGGGTTGATGGATTCATTAGCTTTTTGTTGAATTATTAGTTCGAATGGAAGAGTTTGGAATCGAAGTGGCTCCTACAGAAGTAACTTATGAGGAAATTGATACGCCTAATAAAAATTATTCATTATATTGAAACAAGGGTGAATCAATAATGAAAAAAATACAGGCATTTGAATAGCCTTTGTACTTGCGCTATTAACACTTGCATTATACCTTCATATCATTAACCAAAAATTAGCGAATTATTATCACGTGAGTGATAATAGTATTCGTTATAATTTTGAATTTACAAAATATAAAGGTAGAGATATTCTAAAAAGATAATATTGATGATAAAAACATTAGTCGTACTAGGATCTTCAGAGTTAGGAAAAGTAAGTGAACATCCTTTTCATATTAAGCAATTGTTTAATTATGATGATTTTTCATATTATGGCAATTGGTGGAGGGAATTTTCCAAAAATATCATTCAAGCTTCCATGCTAGGGCTCCTTTAGGAAATGATTTTCCTAAGCAAAAGTTTATTCTTAGTGAGTCTTTTATTTGGTTTGATCAATTTGGGATGAATCCAAAAAGCCTTTTTAAGTCGTGTTTCAAATGAACATGTCTATTACACTTTAATCAATCCTAAAAATTTCAAAAGAAACAAAGGAAAAATTTTATGAAGAGAGTATTAGAGTTATCAAAAGATAATAAAAATGTTCATAAAACTTTTTGAACGCTATAAACGTCGCTTAGTTGATCATAAAGGAACAATTGTAGATGATTGGCTCATTAAAATGGATGTAGAAAAGTTTGCTTTTAAATAATAAAATTAGTTTCTACTTTTACAGGTAATGTAACGCCAATTCCTTCAAGTGGACCGGTTACTCCTAATTATGATTGGAAAGAGCTTCAAAATAAATATTTAAATGATGCAAAAGGTACGAACTGAAGGTAATGATTTTGGTATTGAAAAGAGATATTATGCAACTGAAATTCAAAATAGACTTGAAAAATTGAAAAATTCTGCTGCTAAATATAAATATGATATTTCTACAGAATATGATGATTATGCCTTAGTCTTACAAAATGGCAAAAGAGATGGGATTAGAAGTCGAAGTTGTTAATTTCCCAATTAATGGTAAATGGTATGATTATATTGGAATTGGTCCAGAACAACGTGCGATTTATTCTAAAAAATAACAGAAATAACAGAATCATTTGGATATAAAATCATGGATTTAACTTCAAAAGGAATATGAACCCTATTATATGTATGATACGGTTCATCCTGGATGGAAAGGATGGCCTGAAGTTGCTGAAGAAATGCTTAAATTCTATCAAAAAAATTAGCGAAAAAGCATCAATTATTATTATGGACATTGGCTTTCTATGTTTTATTTGTCATGTTAGGGTTATACTTAATTCATGCAGATTTTTCAAATATCGAAGAATTTGTCTATAGCGCTTTTTAATAGAAATATAAAGTTCCACACGACGAGTGCTGTCGTGTGGAACTTTTCTTTAGAATTTTATATTTAATAGTTCAAGCATTTCATGATAAGCTTTTTCAATTCGTTGACGGGTTGTTTCGTCAACAGTATTGGCGTATTTTTGCACCAGGTAAATAATCTTCAGCTAGGAATACTTGATAATCGTATGCAGGGTAGCCTTGGAATGTACGATTGATTGGGGTACGAGAAACCCATGTTGGATGAGCTTGTACACTTGTTAAAGTCGTTTGATTTCCTTCTTTTTGAATCGTAATATCCATAATAACGCCACGTTCCGTCCAAATATTGTCTAATGTTTCCACACGTTGATTGGATAATAAATTTCCCATTGAATAAATAATAAATTTCTTTTGTCCATCTTTTTCAATAGTTTCAGTTGGTTCGGCAACGTGAGGATGACCTCCAAAGATAACATCTGCTCCCCCATTCAATCATTTTATGATAAGTTTCTACTTGAGCATCTGTTGGAGATAATTTATATTCTACTCCCATTTGCGGCATTACAATTGTAAAATCAGCGATTTCTTCCGCTTTTTTTCAATTTGTTCTTTTACTTTATCCATATTTAAATCATATAAATGATTGTTGTAGTCTTCTTTGAGAAATACTTGCTTCAATTCCGTTAAAGCCATAGGAGAATCCTAAAAATAGCAACTTTAATGCCATTCACTTCTTTAACTAAAAATTCCTTCATCCGGATTTACTTTAACTCCGAAAAATATCTAACCCGGCTTTACGAAAAGCTGTAGCAGTATATTTTAATCCACTAATCCCCTGTATCTAAAAATATGGTTATGAGCTAAGTCTAAAACATCATATCCTGCATCTTTAATACTTTTGAATAACTTCTTCAGGTGCATTAAAGATTGGATAGCCTGCTAGAGGTCTATCTGGATTAATCGTTCCTTCAAAGTCACCCTAATGCTAAATCAGCAGAAGAAACTAATGGCGTAATTTGTTCATAATCATTTTTGAAATCATAAAGTTTGTCCATCAAAAAGCACTACCGTACACAATGTCATGATAGAGCATATCTCCACTAGCAGTAATACGAGTGGTTTGAATCGAGTGAGAATCAGATGATTCTACCTTACTAGTTTCGTTAGAGGAGCTATTTTTAGTGAGTGCTTGATTCTCATTTTTGAATAATGGATGGAATATTTAAAAATAAATATAACAATAGCAATAGATGCTAAAGCGATAAATGAAAAATAATAGTTTTGCCATTCGAGCTTCTTTTTAACGCACGTTTATGATGTGCACTGTCTTTACGTTGATTCATAGAATACCTCCCAATATATGAATTATCCTTATTATAAAAGCAATTTTAAAGAAAACTACTAGCAGAATTTAACAGGAAAAAATTGAATCGATTATAGAAAAAAATGAAAATGTAATGAAAACAAATATTATATGAAAAAAATTTCATAACTAAGCGTAAATAGCTAGCCAATAAAGAGAAATTAGGGTATAATAGCTACGTACAAATAAATACTAGGAAACTAGTATAAGGAGGAAGTTTTAAATGAGTCGTTTAGTAAGTATGACAGAAATGTTGAACAAAGCTAAAGAAGGTAAGTATGCCGTTGGTCAATTCAACATCAATAACTTAGAATGGACACAAGCTGTTCTAACTGCTGCTCAAGAAGCAAAAATCACCAATCATCTTAGGAGTTTCTGAAGGTGCTGGTAAATATATGGGTGGCCCATTAGTAGTTGCAGCTATGGTTAATGCATTATTAGAAACTATGGATATCACAGTCCCAGTTGCATTACACTTAGACCATGGTTCATCAGTTGATGTTTGTAAAAAAATATTGATGCTGGTTTCAGCTCAGTAATGTTTGACCACTCTCATTATCCAATTGATGAAAATATCGAATTAACTAAAGAAGTTGTTGCATATGCACATGCTAAAGGTGCTTCTGTAGAAGCTGAAGTAGGTACTGTAGGTGGTACTGAAGATGGCGTTACAGGAGGAATCAATACGCTGACTTACACGAATGTGAACGTATGGTAAAAAGAAGCTAATATTGATGCATTAGCAGCTGCTTTTGAGGTTCAGTTCACGGAACTTATGCAGGTGAACCTGTATTAGGATTTGACGAAATGTTAGCTATTTCTGAAGCTACTGGTGCTCCATTAGTATTACACGGTGGATCAGGTATTCCAGAATATCAAATTAAAAAAGCAATCGAACGTGGACATGCTAAAAATCAATGTTAACACTGAATTACAACAACAATGGACTGCAGCAGTACGTGCTAAATTAAATGCAGATGCTGAAGTTTATGACCCACGTAAAAGTTATCAAACCTGGTTTTTGATGCAATCGTTAAAAGTAACTAAAGAAACAATGGATATCTTTGGTTCAACTGGTAAAGCTTAATCTAAATCAATAATGAAATTCGAAAAGGCGAGAGAAATCTCGTCTTTTTTTGTTCGAAAAAAAGTAGTATTTTTATAGAGTTTAGAGTAAACTGTTGCTAAAATGAAATGAAATTTTACTATAAAAAGGGAGATAGAAATGAAAGTTAAAAAGGATTACAAAAGGAGCAAGATTATATTTGCTCTTTAGTTTGGTTACCATTTTTCATATCAATTTTTATGCTAAAAAATGTTGTTAGTTATACTGAACCAATTCAAGAGATGTATATTAATCAACCTTTTTAGTGAAAAAGGAAATAGAAAAGGTTCAAGTAGTTCGAATTTATGATATTGAAAAAGTAGAATTACCAAATGAAAAACAAGATTTTTTTATATCATTGAAGATGAATTAGGTTATCATATGTTAAAAATCAGGAAATGCTAAATTAGACGAAATGGCAGAGGAAGCTAGCAAACTGTCAAAAAGCAAGACCATTTGATAATAAATTAGTTTTTATTAAAAAAATAAGAGTCATTCCTGAAATTGCACGGGGTAGAAGAGGAAGAAAAATTGTAAAGATTTCTCCAGAAATGCAGCAGGATTTTGAAACTGTTTTTCAACAAAAGTAATTTAGCAAAGAAAAAAAGAGAGAAGCGAAAAATGATACAATATTAGGGTTATCTCTATCAAGTATCACGCCTAAGAACAGATATTTATTTTGATGAATTTGATGAGATTTGACTTTATGGTTTGAAATATGGAAAAGGTTTAGTTATTCTTATTGCGGGATTAGCATTTTTAGTAGCAGCTGGAAAAAAATTATTTATCATAACTATAAGAATTATAAAGAATTATTCGAGCTGTTCCCCGAAGTTCAAGGGCATATGAATCTTTTAGTGGAAAAATGCCGAGTATGTTTCAAAAGGATTTTTGCTCTATTAGTTTATAAAGGGTATATTATTATTCATGCTGATGAATTTTATGTTTGAATCATTGAATAAAATTCGTGGTATTCGTAAGTTTAAGAAGCGTTATAGAGGGATTGTAGAATATTATTTACGAGTGAAATATAAAAATTCTGATGTTCCTTATGAACTATCGATTGGAGTATTTGCAAGTAAGAAATATGTCGACGAAGAAAAATGGTTAGAGGAAAACTATAATATTCTTGTTGAATTATAATTAGGGACTTCCCTTCGGGGAAGTCTTTTTGACAAATAAGTACAAAATCGTGTATGATTAGTCATGTTTCTGAAAAATAAATAGCTAAGAAAGGTAGCAAAATTGGATAGCGCCAGGCTTATCATTAAGAATGATAAGTGACGAGGATTGAGTTTATCGAAATATTCGGCGGGTGACTCAAGGCAGTGCAGTCTACAGCAATATACAAAAATCTCTGCGGGGATACAAAAATTTTTGCATGCACCAGAAACGTTGAAAAATTTGTGTGAAGGAAACCTTCAGTAAAGGAGACTATGTTATATGTGTGGAATTGTAGGATGTATTGGAGATAACCGTATTCAAACGGTCATTTTAGATGGATTAGAAAAAAATTAGAATATCGTGGATATGATTCAGCAGGATTATTTATCGCAGATGCTGATGGGACAACACAATTAGTAAAAAAAGTAGGACGTATCGCAAACTTACGTGATGCAGTGGATGAAGAAATTCCAGCTTTTGCAGGGATTGGGGCATACTCGTTGGGCAACTCATGGACCAGCAACAGAAAACAATGCTCATCCACATCGTTCTCAAAATGGACGCTTTACATTAGTTCATAATGGAGTAATCGAAAACTTCTCTGAATTAAAAAGAAACTTATTTATCACATGTAAACTTCCAATCTCAAACAGATACAGAAGTAGCAGTGAATTTAGTAGAATATTTTGCAGAAAAAGAAAGGCTTTATCTGGTAAAGAAGCGTTCCGTCGTGCTTTAAAAGAAATCTCGTGGATCATTTGCATTTGGTTTATTAGATGAACAAGCTCCAGGAGTATTATATGCAGCAAAAACATAAAGAGCCCTCTATTAGTCGGAGTAGGAAAAAGATTTCAATGTTATTTGTTCAGATGCGATGGCAACTATTTCTCAAACAGATACTTACTTAGAAATTAAAGATGAAGAATTAATTACCATTACAAAAAGATAAAGTAGAGATTGAAACAATTGATGGTCAAGCAGTAGAACGTGCACCATTTAAAGCAGAATTAGATGCAGATGATATTGAAAAAGGTGCTTATCCTCATTACATGTTAAAAAGAAATGGATGAACAACCTGCTGTTTTACGTCGTATTATTAAAGAATATACAAATGAAGCTGGTGAATTAGAAGTTCCTAGCGAATTATTAGAAGAAATTGGACAAAGTGATCGTGTTTATGTTGTAGCTTAGGGACAAGTTACCATGCAGGTTGGATTGGAAAAATATTTATTAGAACAATTAGCAGGAATTCCTGTTGAAGTATTTTTTTAGCAAGTGAATTTGCATATCATCAACCGATTTTATCTGAAAAACCATTCTTTTCATTTTTCTTAACACAAAGTGGAGAAACAGCAGATAGTCGTCAAGCATTAGTTAAAAGTGAATGAAAAAGGTTATCCCTTCATTAACGATTACAAATGTTAAAGGTTCAACTTTATTTCGTGAAGCAACTCATACATTATTACTTCATGCAGGGTCCAGAAATTGCAGTAGCTTCAACAAAAAGCTTATACAGCACAAATTACAGTAATGGCTGTATTAGCAGAAGTATTACGTCGCACAAAAGGACGTCCTCAAACATTTGATATGAGTCATGAATTAGCTGTTATTGCTTCAGCCATCGAAGGTGTATTAGATGAAAAATCTGTTGTAAAAAGAATTAGTCGATCAAAAACTTATTAGATACAGCGAATGCCTTTTTATATTGGTCGTCATTTAGATTATTATGTAGCAATGGAAGCAGCGTTGAAATTAAAAAGAAATTTCTATGTACAAACGGAAAGTTTTCGCGGCTGGAGAATTAAAACATGGTACAATTGCCTTAATCGAAGAAGGAACACCTGTTATTGCTTTATTAAGTGAACCAGTAGTTGCAAAGCCATACAAGAGGAAATATCGAAGAAGTGAAAGCACGTGGAGCTAAAAACAATGGTGATTGCCATGGAAGGAAGCGAACGTGAAGGGAGACGATATCGTATTACCAAAAAGTACAAATGGAATTAGCACCAATTTTAAGTGTTGTTGTAACACAATTAATTGCTTATTACACATCTCTTGGTAAAGGCTTAGATGTTGATAAACCAAGAAACTTAGCAAAAATCTGTAACAGTAGAATAATAATATGAATAGCTAGCACACGAAAGACAACAAAACAGTCTTTTCGTGTGCTTTTTGTTATAGAATTGAAAAGGACGATTTTTTTCTAAAAATATGATATACTGACAGAAAGAGAAAAGGAGAGTTGCAGATGAAAGTTGTATTTGTATGTTTAGGAAATATTTGCCGTTCACCAATGGCAGAAGCCGTGTTTAGACAAATGGTAAAAGATAAAGGGTTTGGAACAACAAGTCATTATTGATTCTGCAGCAACAAGTTCTTGGGAACAAGGCAATCCTGTTCACTCTGGTACTAGAAAACAATTAGCAAAAGTAGGAATCTCGACAGATGGAATGTATTCTAGACAATTATCTTCAGTAGATGCCGATGCGGATTACATCATTGGAATGGATTCGGAAAATATGATGAATATTAAACGAATGATGCAAGGAAAGACTGCTGCAACAATTGCGTCTTTATTAAGTTTTGCAGGAAGCAAGCGAGATATTGCAGATCCATGGTATACAGGAGATTTTGAACAAACATATCAAGATGTTTGTTTAGGGCTGTGAAGCTTTAATGGAAAGAAATTCAAGAGAAATTACAGAAAAAAATGGAGACAAGTAATGGAGAAAAATTTTTAAACAACAATTAATATTAATTGCAGTATGCGGCGACGATGTTTATTTTTCGTATTAAATATTAGACATTTATATACAGGAGTGAATACTTTTTAGGGAATGATGTCTCCTATTGTTTTAGGATTATTACTGGCTATTTATCTTTTTAATGTTCCAATGAAACATATGGAAAAAGCAATTAGAAAGAAGATTAAAGTTCCTTCTTCTTTTAAGACGAGAGTATTGCTATTTTAGGAGTACTATTCATTTTTATTGCGATTGTGGTAGCTATTTCTTGGATTATTGTTCCAACTTTAGCGAAATACAGTTGTTCAATTAGGAGAAAGTTTTAAATTATTTAATGGATTTTCTGTGTGAATTGGGATACAAAATTCTGGATGGTTACAAGCAGCTGATGTAGAACGAATTACAGGATTTATTAATCAAAAGTAATATTGTTTCTAGTGTTGTATCGTTCTTAGGTGGGTTTTACTTCTAATATTACAGGAATATTTCTCAAATGTATTTACGATTTTAATGGCAGTATTTTTTTAATGTTAAATATTTTAGGAAGTAAAGAACAGTTACAATATTTAATCACTCGATTTATTAAAAGTATGTCTATCTGAAAAATAGGTTTAAACTGGTTCGATATATTGGGAAACGATTACGTTAGAAACATATGATAAATTTTTAATGGGACAATTAATCGAATCGATGATTATTGGTTCATTAGTGTTTCATTACTATAGTGTATTTCAATTTACCTTATGCAGCAATAACAGGTGTATTGGCTGGTGTCTTTATCGTTTATTCCATATATTGGTCCATTTTTCAGCTTGTATGTTAGAGCTAGTCTCATTTTACAGTAAGCCCAATTCAAGCGTTAATTTCGATTGGTGTCTTCTATGGATTACAATTAATTGAGGGAAATTTTATTTATCCTCGTGTGGTAGGAAATTCGATTGGATTACCAACAGTGTTAACATTAGCAGCGGCATTGATTGGTGGAAATTTATTTTGGAATTCTAGGATTAATTTTTCTTCACACCATTGTGTGCAGTCATCTATCATCTTGTAAAAGAATTAGTCATTAAACGAGAAGAAAACGTTGAAACTTTTGGATAAATGAGGTGAGAATCATCGAACAAAAGGAAAAAGAAATGTTCATGAAGGAAGCTTTAAAGGAAGCGCAAAAAGCATACGATAAAGAAGAAGTTCCTATTGGTGCAGTCGTAGTGCTAAATGGTGAAATTATTGGACGTGGACATAATTTTGCGTGAGAAAGAACAAGATGCAACCTTTGCATGCTGAAATCAAAGCAATTCGGCAAGCGAAATCAAGTTCTAGGAAGTTGGCGATTAGAAGATTGCGAATTATTTGTAACATTAGAACCATGCCCGATGTGTAGTGGAGCCATGATTTTGTCACGTTTGAAAAAAGTAACATTTGGAGCTTTTGATCCAAAGGCGGGAACAGCAGGAACATTTATGAATTTATTACAAGATGAACGATTTAATCATCAAGTAGAAGTCGAACATGGCGTGTTAGAAGAAGAGTGTCAGCAAATTTTAAAAAGACTTCTTTAAAGGATTAAGAGAACGAAATAAAAGACGAAAAAGAACAAAAGAGATTAGAAAAACGGTGAATGACTTTAGAGTATTCATCGTTTTTGTTACCTCTTTCTTGTAATGAATGATTCTATTATAGTGAACTAGAATCTGTTTCCTTACGGTATTCCATTACTTTATGTTCATATTCGTTTTAAAAGTTCTCTGGAATAAATTTTTCATTTGTCGAATTTCTAACTTCTTTCCAAAGAATCGATGCAACTTTTAACTTATTTGAGTAAAATTTGCTACATTCATCTGAGCAAAAAGTCTTTTAGAAACTGATTCCATTGACAAGCTGAGTTATCATATTTTTGCATAATCTAATTCACCATAATATATTTTAATCATATCTTGAATCGTGAATGTTATGTCTTTTATCTCTTTTTACTTTTCGCCATGCTGTTGCCATATCAGCACTAAATTTAAACGGACTAATACCTGTTACAGCTGAAAAAATAATCACGAAATTTTTTTGGTTGAAAGAAAAACCACAGCAAAGTAACGGAGTATTCAAAGTAATAACTTCGACTTGTTTTGTCTTTTCTTTTGTTCTCAATTTTTCTACTTTATTTCTAAAAAAATATTGATGAATGATATCATTCAATTCTTGCTTGTACCCTCTATACTCTAATCCTAAGGATTTGCAAATTTGTGATAGTTCTTCTCTGTACCAATAGTAGAGATTAAAATTCTTCAAAATGAATGGATATCTTTAAAATCAGGTCTTTTTTCTTTCCATAATGGTCTCCTAAAATCATTTACTTATTCATTATTATAAATGTAATGAATAAAAATTGTACATTTTAGCTCATTGAACGATTTGAACAAATGACAACTTTTTATTTGGAGAATTTCAAGAGGGAGTAGAATTATGAAGAAGTATTATAAAGGTTTTACAAATTCAAAAATCAAAAACTTTACATTAAATCTCTGTATTGTTATACTGTTTTCGAATGAAATGAGAGAACATTTGGGGTGCCTTTATGGCTGAGATGATACCCATTGAACCTGATGCAGTTCGTACTGTCGAAGGGAAATGATTCGCTAATTATGTCTAATCCATAGGATTGATTAAGGGAAAAAGACTTATATTTGAATGATCATCTTATATCCTCTTTTGTTTGCCCTATCATTTAGCAAATGAAAGAGGATTTTTGTCCTCTAGATAAAAATATGGAATAGGAAAGGTATGGTCATATATGGAAACATATGCTTTTAAAACAGGAGATGCTGTGGGAGAATTACTTAAAAAATAGTCAGCGAGATTGGAATGCGGCAGTCAATCATTGTTTTTGTACAGGAGCTTTTTGAAGGAACAATGGATGATCAAGTCTTAATAAAATATCTGATTCAAGATTATCATTTTTTTGATGCTTTTTATCGATGTTAGGAGCTTGTGTCGCTCATGCTGATACGCTAGAAGCAAAATTACGATTTGCAAAACAATTAGGCTTTTTAGAAGCAGATGAAGATGGCTATTTTCAAAAAAAGCATTTAAAGAATTAGGAGTGACAGAAAAAGAATATTTAGGAGTTACGTTACATCCCTGTGACAAAAGAGTTTCAAAAAGCTAATGTATTCAGCAGTAGATTCATCCGATTATGCTCAGCTTTTTAGTGATGTTAGTCATTGCAGAAGGTTTATATTTAGATTGGGGATCTAAGGAATTACCTCTCCAGAGCGATATGTTCATCTGGAGTGGATTCATCTTCACCGAGGAGAATTTTTAAAAGAATGGGTTCAGTTTCTCGTTAATGAGTTGAATCGAGTTTGTAAGGATAAAGCAACGATTTCAGCACTTCAAGATCGTTGGAATCATGCGGTAGCTTTAGAATTAGCATTTTTTGAGATTGGGTATGAATGTTAGAAATTTGGAATAAGTCGAATGAAATTTCTATTTTAATGAGACCGTTTCACTTGTATTTAAGCGCTTTTTCTTTTTATTTGACAGCAGATAAATGAAGTATGTATACTGAATACGTAAATCAGTAGGTGAGACTACCATGGAGATACGGATGGCTACCGCAAAGTGAGTGGAGACACTATTCGTTGGTTAGCAGTTCCTGTCGTGAAGGCAGAAACTAATGTCATTTCATTGCTCCATGATGTTAAAGCTTGGACGGGAATAAGAATAAGAATGTAGTTTTTAAGGCATCTTGTTTCATCTAAGCACGAAACAAGATGTTTTTCATTTGCCGAAATTTTTAAAAAGGGGTGATTAGAAATGCCGGAACCGGATAGTAAGCAGAATTTAGCAGATGAACAAAGGCGATTGCATGATAATCACCATGGCTTCATCTGACTTAACAAAAGAGGTGAAGTGAAATGAAAAACAGCAAAAGAAAGATTTGAGTTTGCAATGACAAAAATCTGTAGTAGAAGTGCTAGATACATTAGAAACTTCTATTACTGGAATTCGTGAAGAACAAGTGGCGACACTTCGTGATGCATATGGAGAAAATAAATTAACAAAAAGCAACAGAAGTGTCACTTTGGAAGAAAATTTATGAATCGATTATTAATCCATTTACGGTTATTTTATTAGTCATTGCCATTATTTCGTTAATAACGAATGTAATTTTAGCCAAACCAGGGAAGAAGATCCGACAACATCCATCATTATTGTTGTTTTAGTCCTCATTTCAGGTGGCATTCGTTTTGTCCAAGAACTAAAAAGTGATAAAGCGGCAAGTAATTTATCGAGTTTAATTATAAATACTTCTACGGTGATTCGTGATGGAGTTCAGCAAGAAATCCCTATTGAAGAATTAGTGGTTGGAGATGTGATTAAATTAAGTGCAGGAGACATGTTACCAGCTGATGCTTTGCTAATTGAAACAAGAGACTTCTTTATCCAACAATCTAGTTTAACGGGTGAAAGTGAATCCATTGAGAAAAAGCAATGTGGATTCCTTTCAGAAGAAGAAACTCAAAAACTGTATTAGAAAGTGAACGCTTTTGTATTTATGGGGTCGAATGTCGTGAGTGGTAGTGCACTAGCGGTTATTTTAGTAACAGGGAATGATACGATGATTGGTCGTATTGAAAAGACGTTAAATAATTTTGATGAACCAACAAGTTTTGAAAAAGAAATGAATACAATTTCTTGGTTACTCATTCGTTTAATGTTAGTACTTGTTCCAGTTGTATTTGTGATTAATGGTTTAACCGATAGTGACTGGCTAGAAGCAGGAGTATTTGCGCTCAGTGTTGCGGTTGGGTTAACACCAGAGATGTTACCAATGATTATTACGGGCAAGTCTTGCCAAGGTGCAGTCATTATGGCAAAAGAAAAAGTAGTCATTAAAAAAATTAAATGCAATTCAAGATTTGGGCGCTATTGACATTCTTTGTACTGATAAAACAGGAACATTAACACAAGATGAAATTATTTTGGAATATCCACTAGATATTCATGCGAATCTTGATTTAGAAGTACTAAAAATTGGTTATTTAAATAGTTATTTTCAAACAGGACTTAAAAATTTATTAGATCGTGCCATTATTACACGTACAGAAAAAGAATCAATTGAGCACGAAGATTTACGGGAGCTTTCAACTCGTTACAAAAATTGATGAATTACCATTTGATTTTCGAACGTCGCCGTATGAGTGTGATTGTAAAAAGAAGAAACGCAAGAAGGAGCATTATTAGTTACAAAAGGGGCGCTTGAAGAAATGCTAAGTATTTCTTCTCATGTGACAAGATGGGAAGGAAATTTATCCAATAACAGAAGAAATTCGTCAAAATATTTTTAGAGGCAGTTTCTCAATTAAATGAACAAGGACTTCGTGTATTAGGAGTTAGTCGAAAACAATATGAAGATGCCTCACATCGATTTGCAGTAGAAGACGAAGCGAACATGATTTTAATGGGATATTTAGCATTCTTAGACCCTCCAAAAACCTTCTGCAGCACCAGCGATTCAAGCGTTAAAAAGAACATGGTGTGATGACAAAAATTTTTAACAGGAGATAATGAAAAAGTAACACAAACTGTTTGCGAACGAGTAGGATTACCTGTTGATTATATTTTATTAGGGACAGATATTGAAGAAATGGATGATGCAACTTTAGCGATTGAAGCTGAAAAAGACAACCATTTTTTTGCAAAACTATCTCCTGAACAAAAAGCTCGTATTATTCGATTGTTAAAAGCAAATGGTCATAAAGTGGGATATATGGGAGATGGAATTAATGACGCACCGTCTCTAAAAGTAGCAGATGTAGGTATTTCGCAGATACAGCAGTGGATATTGCTAAAGAAGTAGCGGATGTCATTCTTTTAGATAAAGACTTATTAGTGTTAGAAAAAAAGGATTAATTGAAGGTCGTAAAGTATATACGAACATGACAAAATATATCAAAATGACCGTTTCATCTAATTTTTGGAAATATTTTCTCATTATTATTTGCGAGTGTATTTTTACCATTTTTACCAATGGCTCCCTGTACATTTAATTGTGCTTAACTTAATTTATGACTTGAGTTGTGTAGCGTTGCCATTTGATTATGTGGATGAAGATTTCTTAAAAGAACCACGTGCATGGACTGCTAAATCAATTACAAGATTTATGTCATGGTTAGGGCCAACTAGTTCTATTTTTTTGATATTATTACTTTTGCAGTGATGTTCTTTGGAATTGCACCAATGATTACAGGAAGTAGCTATGCAGAGTCAACAAATCCTGCATTCTTCTTAATGGTCTTCCAAACAGGTTGGTTTATTCAATCCATGTGGTCACAAACAATGGTAATTTATGCTCGTTCTCCTAAATTACCATTTATTCAATCAAAACCAGCTTTTTCATTATTAGTGACATCGTTATTTGCGTTATTTATTGTGACAGTTTTACCGTATACACCATTAGCGGCATCTTTAAAACTAGCTACTTTAAATGGGATGTATTTCTTAGCTTTAATTTTAATTACAGTAAGCTATATGTTATTAGTAACGATTGTAAAAAAGTGTATATTAAGAAATATCGTGAATGGTTATAGAAATGAATGTTTATATGCTTCGTGATATTCTTACTTGTGTTTGATTACGAGAGGAAACATGGGTTTACGACGTCTGCATTTCGTTTTCTTTTTGGTATAATAAAGATATAAAAAGAGCCGAGCTGGAACTCGACTCTGATGTAGACCAGTTGAAAAAGACGGTGGCAGAAATTTGGTGCATAACACCGCTCACTCTACCAAAGTCATGAGCGGTGTTATTTTTGTTTTCATATCTATTAATTTGACAATGAGTGAAACTAATGCAATAAGTAAAGATGCAAAAGAACACACTAATGTCAAAAGCTTCATGAGACTGACAAAATACAACCTCCTTTCGATAGATTTTTATGAAGATGCTCATAAGCATCACCTACCTTTATAGAGATTGCCACCGCTTTAAAAACTTTCTACGCCGAGAGTGTACCATAAACGAAATGAAAAATAACAGTGAAATGTGTAAAAATCACGTTGTTATAATAATATTCTTTTGATTATTTTTACTTGTGTTTAATAAGATAAAACTGCTAATTTTTCAAGAGTTAGACAGCTTAATTTTTACGAGATATAATATTTTACGAAAATGTAGTGCGCTAGCACTAGCAAAGTCTCTAAGGAATGTCAGTTCCTAGGGGCTTTTTGTCGGAGTAGGGAGTTAGCTTTAACTTTTTGTTCTTGGTATCTAACCACTTTATAAATGTAATGTGTTACTTCTATGATTGAAGTCATTTTTACTTGTGTTTAATTGAGACATTATCACTTACGTTTGACAACAGTGAAAAACAAATTTTTTTGAACTATTGCAAAATACAGGGAAATAGAGTATAATAATATCTGCCGTTGAGGCCATATGGCAATAGCGAACATATGAATCGAGTCAGGTCCGGAAGGAAGCAGCTATAAGTATCGTTCGTTATGTGCTGTATGTACATAGAAGTAAATTACAGGCTGGGGCTAGCGTTCCAGCCTGTTTTTATAAGTAAGTATTTTTGGGATAGATGGAGGAGCTCTCTAGTGAAAAATAAAGGGTTCAAAGAAGAAGAAAAAGCACTTAGTAGAAGTTCAATCAAAATTTGAAGAAAAATACAATCTGAAAAAACTAAGATTAATAGATGAAAATTTGGATCAACAACGTCAAGATTTTATTGATTTTTTTCGATTCACCAATTAGAAAAATCAAAAAGAATCTCCTTATTTTGGAAGAATTGATGTTCAATTTGAAGGTGAACCGGAAGTTGAAAAATGTATATTGGTTCATCAACATTTTTGATGAAGAAAAAGCAAGTGCTAGTATATGATTGGCGTGCGCTAATTGCCAGTTTGTTTTATGAAGGAACATTGGGGATTTAACGTACCAAACACCTTCTGGAATTCAACATGGGCAGGCCTCTTTAAAAAGAGATATTGTCATTAAAAAGGGTAAAAATTCAATCGGTCTATGATGTAGAAAATGAAGAATCATTATTAATGGAAACATTAAGTGCACCTACGAATCGTGATGGACATTTAGAAGGAATTACAGCTACGATTCAAAAAGGAACAAAAATGAAATTATTCGTCATAAACAAAAAGATTGGTTAATTGTTAATGGTTGTGCAGGTAGTGGTAAAAACAACCATTTTATTACAACGAATTGCGTATTTGATGTATCAATCAAAAGATCAAAGTCATAATGATATGTTGTTGTTATCACGAAATCAATTATTTGCCAAATATATTTCACATGTTATTCCTAATTTAACTGGTAGTGAATTATATCAACAAACATTAGCGCAACATACAGTAGAATTATTTAAGAAATTTTTCTTAAATAAAACAAGTATGTTAGTACCAACTAAAACGAGAAGAGCGTATTTAACAGATAGTGAGTGGGCAGCTCTTATTGCTGAACAATTGCCTAGCTTTATCGGTAGCGAATTTGCATTTCCGTCCGATTTCAATTAAAGGATTTAGAATTTTTGGTGAAAAAGATTATCAAAAATTATTGAACAAGTAAATCCTAAATTAACATTATATCAACAATTGGTACAAATTCAGGAAGTCTTAGAAAAGAACTTAAAACGTCGTTTGAATCGTTTCTATGTTTCTGAAGTTGCTAAACGTGTATATGAAGAAATGTCATCGATGCAAATTGAAGTACTGATGAAGAATGAAGAATTTAATAGTGAAAACAGAATATTATCAAATGCTAGGACAACGAGTGTTTGAAAAAACAATCATTAGAAGCAGAGCAACAAGTAGAAATGTTTGCTTTGTGAATTTTGCAAAACATTTACAAGACTGGATGCCACTAGCTAAACAGCGTAGAGAAGAATTAGGAAAAGTAGATAATGCTCAATTACCTTTAAAAGATACAGGGGAAGGACGTCTTCAAGTAACAGCAGAAGGAGTCAGAGTGTTACTGTATGTAGCAACAATGATTGCTCCAATTCGTGATTATCAGGATATACTCACTTATTTATTGATGAAGTTCAAGATGTTTCATTATTATTTATGGCAGCATTATCCAATTATTATTTCCGTGCGAAATTTACAGTAGTTGGAGATACATTCCAATCATTCTCAACAGCTACAACGATTTTCTCTTTAGAAGAACGTCATCCAGAATTAGTAGCAGCCTTTTTCAAAGAACGTGTATTAGAACATCGTTCATTAGAAATTAGTTACCGTTGTACTGCGCAAATTACTCGTTTTGCCAATGGTATTTTAGGTTGGGAATTAGATAAAAATGTCTTCCCACGTACAGGTGAAGAAGTAGGGGTATTTGTTGATGAAGAACCTTCAATTGAACGATTGAAGAAATTAGTCGAAGATACACCTGAATGTTATCATACAAATGCTATTTTCTGCCGTACAATGGACGAAGCAAAAAGCTTTACAAAAAGAGTTAGTCGAGTATGATGCAGAATTATTAGAAGATACAAGTGAATCATTAGGGTAGTCGATTAGTAGTGACAACGATTGAAGTTGCTAAAGGGCTAGAATTTGACCAAGTCTTTATTTGGCAAGCAACAAAAGATCGCTATGCAACGATGAAAGGAACGATTTATGTTCTATACAACTTGTACTCGTGCAAAACATCGCTTGAATATTTTTACGACTCCAGAGGTGACAAGTTTTATTGCAAACTCTAAAGCACCAATGTCTGTTTTTGGAACATTCCGGTAGTCAAATCTCATAAAAAAATGTAAAAATAGTAAAGAATAGAAAAACATAACCTACAATCGTAGCGTTGTGTTTTCTTAGTATAAAAGTCAAAAGGAGAAGACCGATGGCTTATCAAGCGTTATACCGAAAAATGGCGACCACAAAAATTTTGAAGATATGGTGGGGCAAACTGCAGTTACGAAAAACATTGAAAAATGCGATTATCCATCATAAAACAAGTCATGCGTACTTATTTACAGGTCCAAGAGGAACTGGGAAGACAAGTGCTGCAAAAATTTTTTGCTAAAAGCAATTAACTGTTTAAATCCTCAAGATGGAGAACCTTGTAATGAATGTTTATTATGTAAAGGTATTACAGAAGGGACGATTGGGGACGTTATTGAAATTGATGCGGCGAGTAATAATGGGGTAGAAGAAATTCGTGATATTCGAGATAAAGCTCGTTATGCGCCAACTCAAGCAACGTATAAAGTTTATATTATCGATGAAGTGCATATGTTATCGACAGGAGCATTCAATGCTTTATTAAAAAAACATTAGAAGAACCTCCAAAAATGTTATCTTTATACTAGCAACGACTGAACCGCATAAAAATTCCAGCAACGATTATTTTCACGAACACAGCGATTTGATTTTAGAAGAATAACGAATGATGAAATTATTCAAAGACTTCGTTATATTTTAGAACAAGAAGAGATTGCGTATGAAGAAGAAGCGCTAAGTGTTATTGCTCGTTGTGCTAATGGTGGAATGCGTGATGCATTAAGTTTATTAGATCAAGTCATTTCATTTTAGTGATGACAAAGTGAGTTTTGAACAAGCTCATTCAAGTTTCTGGAAGTTTAACGGATGATTTAATGATTGAATTTGTTCGATTATTGACTCAGCAACAAGCGCAAGCAGCATTATTACAATTGCAAGATTTATTATTGTTAGGAAAAGAAGCATCTCGTTTAATTGAAGAATGGCTAGAATTTTCTAGAGACTTATTAGTGGCAAAACAAACCGGAGATATGATTGGTAGAAGTGAAGCTTTTGTGGAGTTTGCAAAAGAGGTTGAAGAAGCCTTTTATATCGCTTTATGGATGCTTTAAATCAAACGCAACAAGAAATGCGATTTACGACAAAACCAACTATTAGTTTGGAAGTCTTTACGATTAAAAATGGCTCAACCAGTAGTAGCAGTAGCTCAGCAAGCAGCACCCAGCGAATCAGGAATATGTCTCACAATTGGAACAACAGTTACAAAGTTTACAACAACAGATATCTCAATTATTACAAGGAGTAGAAGCTCCTAAAAAGTATCAACTCCACAAGCAAAAAGCAAGTACATATAAGCCAAATATTGGTGAAGTTTATAAAAGTGCTAGATGCTGCAACTCGTAAAAGATTTAATTTTTATTCGAGAATTGTGGGGCGATTTATTACAAATGCTTTCGACCACTCAAAGAGCTCTATTGAAAGCAAGTGAACCTGTAGCAGCTAGTCCAAATGGATTTGTCTTAAAATTCGATTATGAAATTTTATGCCAAAGAGCGCAGGAAAGTGTAGAACTTCATGAAGATATTGCTCGTCATTGTCAAACATTAGCGCAGTATCAGGGGAATTTTGTCAGTGTGACAGGAGAACAATGGGTACAAATTAGACAAGATTATTTACGAGATAAGAAAGAAAAAGCAAGAATCAGAAGGTGTGACTCATGCAACAGAAATGGAAGAGCAAACTGACTGATGAAGAAGAAAAATGAAGTAGAACAATTAGTTCAAAATACGATTGATTTGTTTGGAGAAGAAATTGTTCATATTTCAGAAGAAACAGAAAAACAATTAAGGAGGAATCAACATGCGTGGAATGGGAAATATGCAAGGCATGATGAAACAAATGCAAAAATTACAAAAAACAAATGGCACAAGCTCAAGAGGAGTTAAATCAAACAGAATATGTGGGAAGCTCTCAAAGTGACTTAGTACAAGTAACAGTGAACGGAAAACGTCAAGTACTTTCTGTATCGATTAAACCAGAAGCGGTTGATGGAGATGATGTTGAATTATTACAAGACTTAGTATTAATGGCAACAAATCGTGCCCTAGAGCAAGCTGAAAAAGCAAATGAACAAACAATGGGACAATTTACTAGAGGATTAAATATCCCTGGATTTTAATGAGTTGAGGTGAGAGGATGCAATATCCAGAACCAATTGCTCGATTAATGGATAGTTATATGAAACTACCTGGAATCGGTGCAAAAACAGCAGCTCGTCTTGCTTTTTCAGTATGGAAATGCCGGAAGAAGAAGTGATGAATTTTTGCTAATGCACTCATTAGTTGTAAACGAGATTTAAGGATGTGTTCTGTTTGTGGAAATATTACGCAAGAAGATCCTTGTGAGATTTGCCAAGATGCTTCTAGAGATAGAACAAAAATACTCGTTGTTGAAGATAGTCGAGATGTGATGAGTTTAGAGAGAATGAAGGAATATAAAGGTTTTGTACCATGTTCTGCATGGTGTTCTGTCTCCAATGGAAGGAACAGGACCTGATGATATTAATGTGGCTTCTCTCATTCAGCGTCTTCAAAGATCCAACTGTAGAAGAAGTGATCATTGCTACTAATGCAACTGCAGAAGGTGAAGCAACTGCGATGTATTTATCTCGTTTAATTAAACCAGCTGGAATTAAAGTGACGCGTTTAGCTCATGGTCTTGCAGTTGGTAGTGATATTGAATATGCAGATGAAATGACTTTATTCAAAGCCATTGAAGGACGAAGAGAGCTGTAATGCTGTTAAAGAAATTACAAATAGACTTCCCATGTATAGTAGCAGGAGGACGCAAGCAGCCTCGCGAAAGCGAGTCTCATTACTAAACTTCTAGCCCTAGGTCTCGAATTTCCCTGCGCCATAAGCGCCAAAATGCGGCTTATGGGGCTAGTGCTACTATAGAAGTCTTTCTTTTGTGCTTGAATGAAAATGAATAAAAGTACGTAAACGAATAGGCTTCCTGTTACTATAATAGGAAGTCTTTTTGTAATCTAAAAAATCCTTTTTGCATTGAAAACAATCAAATACAAGGTCTAAGAGTTTTTAGAACTATTTATTAAATATTACCAAAAGAATTTCGCATTGTTTACTCACAGTATCTTGGAAAGAGTCCACAGGTGCTTCGTTTGTAATAATATAATCGATCACATTGTAATTGGCTAATTTAAAATAGTGACTTGTATGGAATTTTGAAGAATCTGCTAATAATACTGTAAGATCTGAATTAGCTATCATTTGTTGTTTTCAGTAAATGCTTGATTATAGTTTGCTTCATATGAGCCAAAATCGATCAAGTCCTCTACAACTCATAAAAGCAAATATCTGCATGGAAATTATTGATAAAATGGATGGCAAAAATCTCCCAGTGCTGAATTTGTTCCATAATCAATATGGCCTCCACAGAAAAATAAAGTAATATTATCATAACTATTTAGTTGCCGTGCTATTTCCAGCCCATTTGTAATGACACGTAAATTTTGTAAATTTGCTAAAATAAGGAATCAGCATAGCTGCTGTTGAAGAACTATCAATAAAAATTGATTGATTATCCGTTAAAAAGTTGAAGCTGTTTCAGCAATATGTTTTTACCAGAAGTTTCTTCCTGTTTGCGACTTTCATAAGTATATTCAACATTATTTGTTGTAACTAGTCGTACTTCCCCATGAGTTCGAATAATTTTTCCATCTTTTTCTAACTGGAATTAAATCCCTTCTTAAAGTAGAAGTAGAACAATACATTAGAGCTTCTAATTGTACCGTAGATATCATTTTTCTTTTCGATAAAATATCTAAAATTTTGGTCATCCTTTCATAAGAAACCATAATACACCCTCCTGATATAATACACCTTGAACAATTATGAACAATTATGAACAAATTATAGCACAAAGTTTTGACGAAATTTCAATAGCGCTTTCATGTATTGTATACGCTTTCTATTGTTGGTATGATGAAATCAAGAAATAGATGATACTATTATGACATTTGATGACCAAGTAGTTTTAAAACGAATGTGTGATATTTGAGATAAGTAGTATGACAAAAAAAGAGTTGTACAACAGATTGAAAATATTCTATTCGATTTGATGAGAATACCATCATCGTAACGCCAACAGGTATCAATAAAAACAAAAAGGGGAAATACTTGAAACAAATGTTTTTAAAATGATAGGAAGTTATTAAAGTCAGTACTTTTTAAATTTTTCTAGAAAGGTACTGAGAAAAGGTAAAAACAAGGAGGAAGGAAAAATGATTCAACATCCACGTATTGGGATTCGTCCTACGATCGATGGCCGTCGTCAAGGGGTACGCGAATCTTTAGAAGTTCAAACAATGAATATGGCCAAAAGTGTAGCAGCTTTGCTAGAGTCAACATTGAAATATCCAGACGGACAACCAGTTGAATGTGTGATTTCACCATCAACAATTGGACGTGTACCAGAAGCAGCAGCATCACATGAATTGTTCAAAAATCTAATGTATGCGCAACTATTACAGTAACTCCATGTTGGTGTTATGGTAGTGAAACAATGGATATGTCACCAGATATTCCACATGCTATTTGGGGATTCAATGGAACTGAAAGACCAGGAGCTGTATATTTAGCAGCAGTTCTTGCTTCTCATGCTCAAAAAGGAATTCCAGCATTTGGTATTTATGGTAAAGATGTTCAAGAAGCATCTACTACAGAAATTCCAGAAGATGTAAAAAGAAAAAAACTTTTACGTTATGCAAGAGCAGCATTAGCAACTGGATTAATGAGAGACACAGCTTACTTATCAATGGGTAGTGTTTCAATGGGTATTGGTGGTTCAATCGTAGATCCTAATTTCTTCCAAGAATATTTAGGAATGCGTAATGAATCAGTAGATATGACAGAATTTACTCGTCGTATCGACCGTGGTATTTATGACCATGAAGAATTTGAACGTGCTCTAGCTTGGGTAAAAGAAAATGTTAAAGAAGGCTTTGACCGTAACCGTGAAGATTTAGTATTAAGTCGTGAAGAAAAAGATAAACAATGGGAATTTGTTATCAAAATGTTCATGATTGGACGTGACTTAATGGTTGGTAACCCTCGCTTAGCTGAACTAGGTTTCGAGGAAGAAGCTGTTGGTCACTATGCTTTTAGTTGGAGGATTCCAAGGTCAACGTCAATGGACAGACCACTTCCCTAATGGGGACTTTATGGAAACATTCTTAAATACACAATTTGACTGGAATGGTATCCGTCGTCCTTACATTTTTCGCTACAGAAAATGATGCTTTAAATGGTGTATCAATGTTATTCAACTACTTATTAACAAATACACCTCAAATTTTTCGCAGACGTTCGTACTTACTGGAGTCCAGATGCAGTTGAACGTGTAACAGGACATAAATTAGAAGGTCATGCTGAAAATGGATTCTTACACTTAATTAACTCAGGTTCTTGTACTTTAGACGGAACTGGTCAAGCTTACTCGTGATGGAGAAGCTGTTATGAAACCATTCTGGGAATTATCACAAGATGAAGTGGATGCAATGCTTGAAAAATACTGATTTCCCAGCAGCTAACAGAGAATACTTCCGTGGCGGCGGTTACTCAACTCGCTTCTTAACAAAAAGGAAATATGCCTGTAACAATGGTTCGCTTAAACTTACTAAAAGGTGTAGGACCAGTATTACAAATTGCTGAAGGTTACACATTAGAATTACTCGAAGAAGTTCACCATACATTAGACAATCGTACAGATCCAGGTTGGCTAACAACATGGTTTTGCTCCTCGCTTAACAGGAAAAGGCGCATTCAAGTCTGTATATGATGTAATGAACAACTGGGGTGCTAACCACGGTGCAATTTCTTATGGACATATCGGAGCAGATTTAATTACATTAGCTTCTATGTTACGTATTCCAGTAAATATGCACAATGTAGATGAAGAAGATATTTTCAGACCGAAAAAATTGGTCACTATTCGGAACAGAAGATTTAGAATCAGCTGATTACCGTGCTTGTCAATTATTAGGTCCAATTCATAAATAAAAGAGGTAACTAAAATGGCAAAAACAATTATTTTTAGCCTGCGTTGGCGGATTAACAACAAGTATGTTAGTAGAAAGAATTAATGAAGTAATTTATCGTGATAAATTAGATTATTCATTCTACTCTGTAGGAATTACAGGGGTTGATAATTTAAAAAAATGTAGATGTTTTTACTATTATCACCACAATTAGCATATCTTGAAGAAAAAGCTAAAGCTAATCTTGATATTCCAGTTGCAGTTATTTCAGATGAAGATTTTGAAAATATGCGCGGAGAAGAAGTTCTTAAACAAGGTATTGATTTATTAGGATAAGCTTATGAGTGATACTAAAAAAGCAGATACACAACGGTTGATGCAACTCATAGTAAAAAGTAGTAAAGTAACATCTTTAGCGATGCAATCAATGAAGAGTGCTCTTGCAGGTGATTTATCATCTGCAAGAGAATTACTCGATGAAGCAAAGGCTAAAGAAGTGGAAGCACATAATATTCAAAACTGAAATGATTCAATTAGAGATTAAAGGGGAAGCGAGTTCTCCAACATTGCTTTGCAGTGCATGCTCAAGATCATTTTATGAATAGTCACTTACTTATAGAAATGGTAGGCATCGTCGTTGAACAACAAACACAAATGAAAGCGCTCCAAGAGCGCGTTATAAAACTGGAACAGGTAGGTGAAACGCATGAGTAATCCAGTTATTCTTGAAATGAAGGGAATCGTTAAAAGTTTTGGACCCGTAAAAGCCTTTAAAAGGTGTAGACTTTGATTTAAGAGCTGGAGAAGTACACGCCCTAATGGGTGAGAACGGTGCAGGAAAAATCCACATTAATGAAAGTACTAACAGGGATTCATAAACCAAACGAAGGTACGATTCACTATAATGGAAAACAAGTGGAATATTCAAAACCAAAAGAAGCGATGGATGATGGTATTGTTATCGTTCACCAAGAATTAAATATGATGAATGATTTAACAGTAGCACAAAATATTTTCATTGGTCGTGAAGAAATTAGTCAAGGTTTATTTATTGATGATAATGCTGCGAATAAAAAAAGGCAAAAAGAATTATTCAACTTGTTAAAACTGGATATTAATCCACAAGAAAAAGTGGGTCATTTAACAGTTGGGAAACAACAAATGGTTGAAATTGCAAAAGCGTTATCAATGGATGCAAAAGTAATTGTATTCGATGAACCAACTGCAGCTTTAACAGAATCAGAAATCAATGAATTATTCGTAATTATTGATGATTTACGTCAAAAAGGTGTTGGAATCACTTATATTTCTCACCGTATGGATGAAATTGCCCGTATTACTGACCGTGTAACTGTTATGCGTGACGGTGAATATGTTGGTACAGTAAATACAAAAGATACAACTAAAAGATGAAATTATTGCGATGATGGTAGGGACGTACAATTTATGAAGATCCAAAAAGCAGCATCAGCAGTGCCAGAAGATGCACCAGTAGTCTTAGAAGTTGAACATTTAAATGCAGGAAGCACAGTAAAAGATGTAAGTTTTGTATTGAAAAAAGGTGAAATCTTAGGCTTCTCTGGTTTAATGGGGGCTGGTCGTACAGAAGTAGCTCGTTTATTATTTGGTGCGGACAAAAAGATAGCGGTACCATTAAAATTAATGGTAAAGAGGTTGATATTAAATCTCCTCAAGATGCTATCCGTGAAGGTATTGGATACTTATCAGAAGACCGTAAACGTTATGGATGTATTGTTGATATGACAATTGCAAAACAATACAGTAATGACAAACTTAGATAAGTATATACATGGTGGTTTAATTAATGATGCAGAAATTGTTACAGCAAGTGACGCATTTGTAAAAATCATTAAGAACAAAAACACCATCCTCAAAACAACTAGTTCGTAACCTATCAGGTGGTAACCAACAAAAAAGTGGTAATCGCAAAAATGGTTAGAACAAAAATAGTGATATTTTAATCTTTGATGAACCAACTCGAGGAATCGACGTAGGTGCGAAAAGTGAAATTTATACATTAATGAATGAGCTAGTTGCTCAAGGAAAATCAATCATTATGATTTCTTCAGAATTAACAGAAATACTACGTATGAGTGACCGTATTGTTGTTATGTGTGAAGGACGTAAAACAGGAGAACTTGACATTAGTCAAGCAACACAAGAACGTATCTTAGCATTAGCTACAGATCGATAATTGAAGAGGGGTATAAATATGGAAGAGAGAAACTCCATCTGGACTAAACTAGTAAAAACAGTTGGGCTACAAAAATTAATCGCAATAATCGCATTGATTGTTATTTTCGCATTTTTTTGCAATCTCAAGTGAATCATTCCGTTCATTTGATACAGCAGTGAGCATCTTAGATGCATCTTATTACATTGGGTTTTTAGCTATTGGGGTAACATTCGTTATTATTACTGGTGGTATTGACTTATCTATCGGTACTGTAATGATGTGTGCTGCTATTACTGGTGGTGTGCTCCATACAAAAAATGGGTTGGCCTTTATGGTTAGCACTTTTAGCAATTTTAGTGATTGGAGGTGTATTCGGATTATTCAACGGAGTATTAATTGCGAAATTTGGTTTACCACCATTCATTGCAACACTTGGTACAATGATGATTTCACGTGGTTTAAGTTCAATCGTATCTAATGTACAAAGTATTACTTTCCCATTACGTGGAACAGGTGAAGGTTGGTATAAAGATTTATTCAGAACGCAAGATAATCTTCCAACAGGTTTAGTTGTACTGATTGTTGTAGCACTTTTAGCAGCACTTGTATTAAATAAAACAAAAGTTGGTCGTTATATTTTCGCAATTGGTTCTAACAAAGAAGCAACAAGACTTTCTGGTGTTAATGTTATCAAATGGGAAGGAACAGCTTATGTTATCAGTGGATTATTAGCAGGTTTAGCTGGTATCGCATATGCAGCAACATACTCAACAATTCTTCCTGGTACTGGTAACGGTATGGAACTTGATGCAATCGCAGGGGTAGTAGTTGGTGGTACTTCATTAGCCGGTGGTGTTGGTTCAGTAATTGGTACAATTATTGGGGTATTCATCATGTCAGTATTGAAGATTGGTTTACCATATATCGACTTACAACCACACTATCAATTATTCATCACAGGATTTGTAGTAATTGTTGCGGTTTACTCTGATATCTTAATCCGTCAAAACAAGAAGAAATAAGTTTTAAAGAGTCAAATGTAGTGAATGTTTTAAAATTTTTAGTAATAATCCAAAATTAGGATAATTAAAAAGGAGAGAAATCTTATGAAAAAAATCATTGAAATTTTGCAATTGCCACTTTTTGCTTGTGCTTCTGCAATTTTAGCAGGCTGTTCATCTAAAATCAGGTGGTGGATCAGCATCAGGATCAAAAAGGTGGAGATTTTAAAGTAGAAGTAATTGCGAAAGGTTTCCAACATGACTTTTGGAAAGCAGTTAATAAAGGTGCTTCAAAAGCAGCAGATGAATTAGGGTGCTAAAATTACATTCGTAGGACCTCAAAACGAAACAGCGATTGCTGAACAATTAGAACAATTAAACAACGCAATCAACAAAAATCCAAAAAGCTATTGCATTAGCAGCTTTTAGATACAGAAGCAGAATTAGATGCAATTAAACAAGCTCAAAGCAAAAATATTCCAATTATCGGGTTTGACTCAGGGGTACCTGGTGCACCAGAAGGAGCTATTAAAGCAACAGCTTCAACTGACAACCACGCTGCTGGGGAAATGCTGCAGAAAACTTATTCAAATTATTAGAAAGCAAAGTTGGAGATAAAAAAAGCTCGTATTGGGGTTGTATCTCAAGAAGTAAACTCTCTATCAATCACTCAAAAGAACAAGTGGTTTCATTGATAAAATGGTTGAATTATTAGAGAAAAAAAGGTATTAAAACAGCTGTAGTTGGACATGACAAATTCAAAAAAACAATGTTGCAGAAGCAGACGCTAAAGTTGTTATTGAAGTTCGTGTTCCTGCACAAGTAGACGATGCTGCTGGTAAAACAGAAGCTTCAACAGTATTAGAAAAAAAGAAGATACTATTGCAATTTATGGTTCAAATGAATTTGCTGCTAAAGCAATCATCAACGCAAACGGTGGTTTCAAAGAATCTAAATTAGGTAAAGATAAAAATCTTAGCTGTTGGTTTTGACTCAGGTGCTTTTACAACAAGATGCTATCCGTAAAGGTGTCTTTTGTAGGTTCAGTTACTCAAGACCCAGTTCAAATTGGTTACCAAGCTGTTAAATTAGCAATTGCTTCAGCTAAAAGGTGAAACAGTTAAAGACGTAGATACAGGTTCTAAAATGGTATGATGCTTCAAATATCGATAAAGAAGATATCAAAGCATTATTATATGAATAAAATTTAAAAAGAGTATGGAGGAAAAAGCATGAGCTTAATGAAAAGTGTTAGCCATTGATTTAGGTGCAAGTTCAGGGCGTGTCATGCAAGCCGTTTATAATGGTAGCTCCCTCCAGTTATCAGAGGTTCATCGGTTCAAAAATGAGCCGGTGAATCTTAACGATGGATTGTATTGGAATTTGTTACACTTATTTGGTGAAATCAAACAAGGAATTAAAAAGCTTCAAATGATTCTATTCCGATTCGTTCCATTTCTGTTGATACATGGGGAGTGGACTATGCATATTTAGATCACAATGGAGATTTGCTCTATCAACCACATTGTTACAGAGATAATCGAATGGGGCGCTATGAGGAATCGTTTTATCAATTAATTTCTAAAAAATGAATTATTTAAGAAAACAGGTGTTCAACCTGCAACGTATAATACAATCTTGCAAATTTATTCAGATTTACAAGAAAAAAACCACAGCTAAAAAGAAGTCGTACAAAGAGTTTTGTTTATCCCAGATTTAATTAATTACTTTATTAGCGGGTGTTCTTGCAAACGAATATACAATTGCAAGTACGAGTGGGTTGTTAGATGTATTCACACAAGAATTTTTCAGAAGAAATTTTTTTGAAAAAGCTAGGAATTCCAACCAAATGGTTCTCATCACCAGTTAAAAAATGGATCTGTATTAAGAGATTTATCGCCAAGAATTGTTCAAGAGTTAAAAAGTTGAACCATTTAAAAGTAATTGCAGGAGCTGGACATGATACAGCAGCAGCAGTTTTAGCAATTCCTTATGAAAAACGAAAAAAGGTACTGTATTTATTTCATGTGGTACTTGGTCTTTAGTAGGAATTGAATCTGATAAACCTGTTATTACAGATGAAGCATTAGAATCAGGTTTAACAAATGAAGGATGCTTTGATGGTAAATATAGATTACTTCAAAAATACAACTGGCATGTGGATTATCCAAGAATTACAACGTGACTGGAGAAGTCAAGGTGAAGAAGTAAGCTTTTGCAGAAATGGTACAATTAGCTGAAAAAGTAACGGATAATCAAACATGGATTTATCCAAACGATCCAGTATTTGCTTCGCCAGGAGATATGGAAAGTAAAATTAAAGAGTTTTTGTAAAAGTAACAGGACAAGCTGTTCCTAAAACAAAAGGACATATTGTAAGAATTGTAATTGAAAGTTTAGCATTAACTTATCTAGAAACAATTGAACAATTAGAAGACTTAACAAAACAAAAAAATGACAACCGTACAAATGGTAGGGTGGAGGAATCCAAAATAAACTATTGTGTCAAATTACTGCTAACTTCACAAATCGTCTTGTTATTACAGGACCGGTAGAAGCTAGTGCGTTAGGAAATATCCTTTCACAATTATTGACACTAGAAGTGATTCATTCACGTCAAGAAGCACAAAATCTTATTAAAAGCTTCAGAGTTGTGACTCGATACGAGCCACAACCGGTTGAACAGTTTGTTAACATTCAACAAAAAAATTCAAACAAATTAAGAAAGGAATTTCATCATGTTAAAAACAAATTCCTAAAATTTTTGAGTCCTGATTTAGTGGCATATTTAATGGAAATGGGTCATGGTGATGAGCTGGTAATCGCGGATGCGAATTTTCCAGCTCACCGCATTGGACAACGTGTTGTGCGCATGGACGGACATGGAGTTCCAGTAGCATTAGAAGCGATTCTAAAATTATTACCATTAGACACATATAGTTCATACCAAGCAGGGACTTATGCAAGTAGTACCGGGAGATACAACAGTTCCAGTAATTTGGGACGAATATAAAAAAATATTAGAAGAAAGTCATCCAGGTGCAGCAATTAAAGAATTTGAACGTTTTGAATTTTATGATCAAGCTGAAAAAGCTTATCTAGTCATTCAAACGGGAGAAAGTGCCTTGTATGGCAATATCATTCTTAAAAAAAGGTGTTTTATAAACACTAAAATAAACTACAAAAAAATTAATGAAACAAATTTAAGGGAGAAACATTATGTCAACATTTTATGTACCAGCAATTAACTTAATCGGAAGAGGAGTAGTAAACGAAATTGGTTCTTATGTAAAAGATCTAGGTTATAATAAAAGCTTTATTAGTAACGGATAAATTTATCGAATCAAGTGAAATTCTTCCTAAAGTTACAAAACCTTTAGATGAAGCAGGAATTGATTATGTTATATTCTCAGATGTAGAACCTAACTCAACTTGTAAAAACGTAACAGATGGTGTTAGCGCATTAAAAGAAAAACAACTGTGACTTCATTATTAGTTTAGGTGGTGGATCTCCACAAGATGCTGCAAGCTGTATTTCAGTTATCGCAACAAATGGTGGAAAAACCTCAAGACTATGAAGGATTACACAAATCAGCTAAAAAGGTTTACCAGTAGTAGCTATTAACACTACAGCAGGTACTTCAGCAGAAATTACAATTAACTACGTTATCACTGACGAAGAACGTAAAGTTAAAAATGGTAATGGTTGATAAAAAAATAGTTTAGCATTAATCTCAGTTAACGACCCAGAATTAATGGTTTCTAAACCAGCTCCATTAACTGCAGCAACAGGTATGGATGCTTTAACTCACGCTGTTGAAGCATTAGTAACACCAGGTGCTTATGGAGTAACTAAAAAAATTATCAATTGGTGCAATTGAATTAATTAAAGAATACTTACCACGTGCTGTAAAAGATGGTCACGATATCGAAGCTCGTGAAGGAATGGTAAATGCTATCTTCTTAGGTGGTATGTCATTCAACAACGCAGGTTTAGGTTATGTTCACTCAATGGCTCACCAATTAGGAGCTGTTTACAAATTACCACACGGTGTATGTTGTGCAATGTTATTACCAGTTATTGAACGTGAAAATGCAAAAACGTGTTCCTGCAGCATTCCGTGATGTAGCAAAAGCTTTAGGATTAAATCCAGCTGGTAAAACAGATGAAGAATGTGCAGCTTATGCTATTAAAGAAATTGAAACATTATCTGAAACTGTAGGTATTCCTAAGAAATTAACTGAATTAGGCATTGAAGAAAAAGACTTTGATTTCGAATATCTATCTAAGAATGCGTTAATCGATGCTTGTGCACCTGGTAACCCATTCATGCCAACATTAGAAGAAACAATTGCTTTCTATAAAGAATTATTCTAATGATTAATAAGTTTTAAATTTTAATGTCCCTTTATAGGGGCATTTTTTTAGTAATACAAAAAAATCCCGTCAGATTTTTGAGTCTGACGGGATTTTTATCATGTGTTTTTAGTTATTCATCAATTTTGTAGTAGAAAAGGTTCAACTTGTTCAGTAAATTGATGGCCTCCCCATAAACGATCTCTTTCAATTTGAGAAGGATCCTTAAAGTTTTGATATTGTAGAGAATCAGGAACAAAAAGAAAGTTTAGAATAGATTTTGAAAAACGGTTAAACTTTCTCTTGTATTTTCTTAAAAACCTAGACTAGTATATAAGTATACAAATATTAGGGAGGTAAAATTATGATAGGATTAATTTTAACAGGACATGGGGAGTATGCAGTTGGTGTAGGGTCATGCATTAGAAATGATTGCAGGAAAGCAAGAAGCATTTAAAGTAGTACCATTTCGTGAAAGTGAACCAATGGAAACATTGGAAAAATAACCTAAGAGCAGCTATGGAAGAATTGCAAGGAAGTACAGAGGGAATTGTTGTGTATGCAGATTTATTGGGAGGTAGTCCGTTTAAAGCAGCAATGGTAGCCTCAGTAGATTTTAAAAGATGTTGAAGTAGTTGTAGGAACTAATTTACCAATGTTAATTGAAATTGCGATGTTCCGTGAATTTGCAAGTGATGCAAAAAGCGGTTGTAACACAAAGTTTAAAATGCGGGTAAAGAAGGCATTCAACATGTGGTATTTCCAGCAAAAAGTAGAACAAATAATTGAAGATGATGAGGATGGAATTTAAGAATGGAAACAGGTCAAATTATTTTAGGAAGTTCAATTACATTTATTGTTTTTTTATAGGTGCTATTTTAGGAATCTATTATTTCTTTTTCAAGAAAAATATGAAACATCAGCAACAGTATTTTTGAAAGATTGCACGCTGAATTGCAAGTGGGAAAACGTGTACTGGCAGCAAATGGAATTTATGGAACAGTGAAAAATTGAGAACGATCAAATTGAATTAGAAATTGCTAAAGGATTAGTGATTACAGTTTCTCGATATAGTATTTCTGAGATTTTATAAGTGGTGAAAAAATGAAGAAAAATATTTGGAGAGTTTTATCAAGATTCAGATCATAAAGAATATTTTTATCTACCAATGTTAAAGTCTATTTATCATATTCCAAAAGAAGATTTGGCCCGTTTTAATGCATTTAGACAACGGTTAGTAATCGCTATTGCTTTTGGGAGCTATCGTATATAGTTTTTCCTGAAAAAATGTTATATTAAGTTGTTTTTCAGCAGTATTATTTTTATGGATTATCTACGATTGCTTATTTTAAAAAGTGTTTTTACCAAAATATTTCGTAAGAAAACAAATATCAATCGAGGAAATTGAATCGAAAGTTTCTGTTAGAGAAGTTTCTTCAAGTATGAAATTTTTATGGATTAGTACGATTGGGATTGGAATTATTATTTGTAGTTTTTCATTGGAAATGATCTTTTGAATAGGGTGATTGTTATCTTGTTTGGGATTGTTGTAACAATCAGTGGTACGTATTCCGTATTTGCTAGGAAGTAAATAGGTTATAAATTCAGTAAAAAGCAAGAACATTTCTATAAGACTATTATAGTTTTATAGAAGTGTTTTTATGCAGTAAATACTATATGAGAAAAAAGAAATATAAAAAATTATTATATTATTTTTAGGAAGAACAAAAATTATAAAAATAAGCAAGAAAAACCTTTTCATTTTGAAGAATAATGAGTTATAATGATGCTGACATCTTATAGAAAGGGGAAAAAAGGATGCCAAATATTTTGTTAACTAGAATTGACAATCGATTGATCCATGGACAAGTGGCAACACAGTGGACATCTTTTATTGGGGCAAATTTATTATTAGTTGCTAATGATAAAGTTGCAGGAGATCCGATGCGTCAAGGCCTAATGGGACATGGCTGCTCCATCTGGTGCTCAAACTCGTTATTTCACGATTGAAAAACGATTAATATCATCGGTAAAGCAGCTGACCGTCAGTTGATTTTCATTATTTGTGAAAATCCTCAAGACGTTTTAAGACTAGTGGAAGGAGGAGTACCAATTAAGAAAGTTAACATCGGTAACATGCATATGGCGGAAGGTAAACGTCAAGTTGCTGGTGTGATTGCAGTGGATGATGCGGATGTAGCTGCATTTAAGAAATTGCAAGAGCTAGGAGTTGAACTTGAAATTCAAAAAGTTCCAACTGAAGGCAAAGAAGATATTTCGAAATTATTTAATTAATTTATTATAAAGGAGTCAATGAAAATGCAAGCAAGTTTTATTCAAATTTTATTAGTATTCCTAGTAACGTTTGTAGCTGCGATTGACCAATTTAGCTTCTAGAATCTCTTTACCAACCAATCGTAATGGGACCCTGTTATCGGAGCTATTTTTAGGTGATTTGCAAACTGGTTTTGATCGTTGGGGGTACTTTATCAATTAATGACAATCGGTAACATGCCAGTTGGGGGAGCTCAACCACCTAATGCAGTTATCGGAGGAATTATGGCTACTGTATTAGCAGTAAGCTTTGAAATTAGAACCAACAGCTGCAGTTGCTGCTGCTGTACCATTCGCTTTATTAGGTCAATATGGAGTAACATTAATATTTGCATTAATGTCACCAATGATGGTTGTTGCAGATGGATATGCACATGATGCAAATCCAAAAAGGTATTGAACGATTAAACTATTTAGCAATGGCAGCTTTAGGGGCTGTATTCGGTCTTGTAGTAGTATTATTCTTTATCGGTGGACAAAGTATCGGGGATGCAGTTACAAAATCAATTCCTGAATGGTTCATGGGTGGTTTAAGTGCTGCTGGTGGAATGATGCGTTTTGTAGGGTTTGCAATCTTACTTAAAGTAATGGTTTCTAAAGAACTATGGGGATTCTATTTCTTAGGTTTTGCATTAGCTAACATCGTTTCTGCAAGTGCAAGCTTAGCAGGTTCTGCATTAGTATTATTAGCATTCATCGGTTTTGCAATTGCGTACTGGGATTTCCAAATCCAAACAAAATTCAAATCTGCTGGTGCAACAGTTGTAAATTATGATGGAGGTGAAGAAGATGGCATATAATATTCCAGATTCTTATAAAGTGCAAACACCTGCTCCTAAGTTAGATGAAGCAACACTAAACAAAATGGCATGGCGTTCAATCTTTTTACAATCTTCTTTCAACTATGAACGTATGCAAGCAGCGGGTTGGTTATATGGTATTTTACCAGGTTTAGAAAAAAATCCATACTGATAAAGATGACTTAGCAGCATCTATGTCACATAACTTAGAATTCTTTAATACTCACCCATTTTTAGTAACATTTGTTATGGGGGATTGTATTATCACTAGAACAAAAATAAAGCAGATATCCAAACAATTCGTGCAGTACGTGTTGCTGCGATGGGACCTTTAGGTGGTATCGGGGATGCATTATTCTGGTTCACTTTAGTACCAATCGTTGCTGGTATTTCTTCTGACTTTGCGTTAAAAAGGTAGTATTGCAGGTCCATTATTATTCCTAGCAGTATTTAATGCAGCTCAATTTGCGATTCGTTATTGGTTAATGCACTGGTCTTATAATTTAGGAACTGATGCGATTGGAATTTTTACAGCAAATGCTAAAGAATTCACTCAGTGCAGCCTCTATTTTAGAGTATTTGTTGTAGGGGCATTAACAAGCTTATACGGTGGAACTAAATTAGGTATTGAAATTGCAAATGGTGAAAAACCAATCGTGATTCAAACAATCTTAGATGGTGTATTATCAAAAATTAATTCCATTAGTAATTACTTTTATTCTTATACTATTTATTAGCTAGAAAAAAACGTACTCCATTATTCTGTATCGGACTATTATTAGTTTTAGGTATTGGATTAGCATTTGTAGGACATGTTTTTAGGAGTTAAATTCTGGGGCTAATTATTGAAATGAAAAAGCTGAGGCGAAAGCCTAGCTTTTAGGTTGTTCGAGAAATAGTTTACGAATAGAAAAACAGGCGTGTACAATAAAGTAGAGTGAATGGAAGGAGAGGAATAAATTTGCAAGAGTTTAAAGATGCAACAGCGATGGCACAAGCAGTTCGAAAAGGCGAAGTTTCTTCTGTTGAATTAGTTCAGGATGCTCTGTTTAAAGTAAAAGCAATTGAATCCAACTTTAAAATGCAGTTGTTCATTTGCAAGAAGAAAGAGCAATAAAAGAAGCGCAGTCAAGCAACTTTAGTGATAAGCCATTTGCAGGTGTTCCTTTGTTGTTGAAGGATTTAGGACAATGTCAAAAAGGGAGAACCTTCTACTGCTGGTTCACGTTTGTTCAAAAAATCTCCTTCAACAGCGTCAAGATACATTAGTCACTAAATTAGAAGAAGCAGGATTTGTCATTATTGGACGAACCAACACACCTGAATTTGGATTTAAAAATATGACAGAACCAAGTTTATGGGGAGTCACTTCGAATCCATATGACCTCAGTCGTAATGCAGGGGATCGAGCGGTGGCGCTGCAAGTGCAGTGGCGAGTGGAATGGTTCCAATTGCGATGGCAAGTGATGGTGGAGGATCGATTCGTATTCCGGCTAGTTTTACAGGATTAATTGGATTAAAACCAAGTCGAGGTAGAATACCTGTTGGTCCAAATGGCTATCGTGGTTGGCAAGGAGCATCAGTAAATTTTTGCATTAACAAAAACCGTACGTGATACAAGAAGCTTATTAGAAGTGCTGCAAGTGGAACAAATGGAAAAGTCCGTTTATACTGCCAAAATTATCCAAACAGCAACTTTATGCATCTATTGAACGACCACTAAAAATTGCCGTCATAGAAGATTCACCGATTGGAAACAAGGTCGAAGATTCCGCAAAAAGCTTTGAAACGAGCTGTAAGATTTTTACAAGAAAAAAAGGATATTCTATTGAAAAAATTCAATGGCCAGTTGATGGCATCGAAGTGATGAAAAAATTACTATATAATGAATAGTGTGGAAACAGCTGCGATGATGGATGGAATTGAAAAATGATACAACGTCCACTTACAAAAAGAAGATATGGAATTAATGACATGGGGGTATTTATCAATCGGGACAACAGATTTTGAAAGCGAAAGATTACAGTGCAGCATTGAACCAGTGGGATTATTGGACAAAAACAAATGCAAGAGTGTCATGAAGACTATGATGTGATTTTAACTCCATGTGTGAATGATGTCGCTCCAAAAACATGATCAGTATCCAATGAAAGAATCCATTCGAGTTGCACTAGAATCCATCGAACAATATTCAGTAAATGAACAGCAAGAAATTATTTGGAAAAATGTTTGAAAAACATTGAGTTAACTCCATTTACTCAATTAGCCAACATTACTGGACAACCAGCGATTAGTCTTCCAATTTATTGTACACAAGAAGGACTACCAGTTGAGGGTGCAAACTGATGGCTGCAAAAGGGCGAGAAGATTTATTATTACAAATTGCAGAAATTTTTGAACAAGAACATCAATGGAATCGAAAAGATTAAGGAGGAGTTAGGATGAAAATTGCAATTATCGGAGCAGGAATTGTGGGAGCAACGGCTGCTTATCAATTATCAAAAAAATAAAGAAGTAGAATTAGTTGTCTATGATGATGGAGTTGGGCAAGCTACGAAAGCTGCAGCAGGAAATTATTTGCCCATGGTTGTCTCAAAGAAGAAATAAAGAATGGTATCGATTGACTGCAAGAGGAGCTCTTATTATCCAGAATTAATGGCTGAATTACAAGAAGATGGTGTGACTCAATTACCTTTATGAGCAAGTAGGAGCTCTAGTATTTAAAAAAAGACTCCTGAATTATTAGAAAAGTTAGAAAAATTGCTACTGAAAGAAGAAAAGAAGAAGAGAGAATTGGGACTTTAACCAAAAATCGAAGCTGAGAAAAATTTCTCTATGTTCCGGGATGGAATGGAACTCATGGAGCGATCCATTGTTCAGGTGGAGGAAGAGTTGATGGGAAACTATTAGTTGAACAGCAATTGTTTTTAGCCAAACAAAATGGGGCTAGTGTTCAACAAGAAAAAGTGAGTTTAACACGTGATGAAGAAGGAAAAAGTAGTCGTTAAGACAAATAGCGGACTAGAACAGTTTGACAAAATTATTGTAGCAAGTGGAGCATGGGTGAAAGAGTTAATTGAACCACTAGGATATTATGTAGACGTTCGCCCACAAAAAGGGACAATTAATTGAATTAGAATTAGAGACAACTGAAGAAACAGGGGAATGGGCCCGTTTGTATGTTACATGGGGAGATTGATATATTACCATTTGCAGATGGGAAAAATTATTGTAGGTGCAACACATGAGAATGATCAAGGATTTGATTTAAAAAGATAGCCAAGAATTACAACAAAAATGTATGAAGAAGCATGTGAAGTATTCCCAGCATTAAAAACAAGCAAAATGGCTTGGTAGTCGAATTGGAACAAGAGCATATACTTGACTTCTTACCATTTTTCGGTAGTATTCCAGAAGAAAACTCGATATTTGTTGCTAGTGGTCTAGGATCTTCTAGGTTTAACTTCAGGAGTATGGATTGGTGCATTATTAGCACAGTTGTCAGTTGGTGATACACCTTTATTTGATGTTGATTCTTATCATCCTAAAAATTATATCCAAAAAAATTAATATAACAGAAATCATATTTATTGAATTAAAAGAAAAATCTTATAAAAATATTTACGGTAAATATTATAAATTTAGGAGGAATCATAATGTTAAAAGAGTTTAAAGAGTTCTTAATGCGTGGGAATGTTGTTGATTTAGCCGTTGCGGTAATCATCGAGGGCAGCTTTCAAAGCTATCGTTGATTCATTAGTAAAAAGACATTTTCGAACCAATTATTGCAATGGTATTTAAAGCAGATTCAATTGCTGGGGTATCAGTTCAAATCGGTTCAGCTACATTAGGTGTAGGTGCTTTTGCTGCTGCAATTATTAACTTTGTAATTGTAGGTTTTCGTACTTTTTCATGGTAGTTAAAGGTATGAACGCTGTTCAAGATTTAGCTAAAGGTGGAAAAGAAGAAGTTAAAGAAGTAGCTCCAGAACCAAAAAGCTGAAGATTACTTACGTGAAATCCGTGATTTATTAGCAAACAAATAATAAAATGAAATTTGATGAAGGATGAGGGTTCTCATCCTTTTTGTTGAAATTTATGGTAATCTATGTTATTATTCCAATGTGATAAGTTTTTCATTTTCTTATCACTTTTTCTATTTTTATTTGGCTGTCCGTTCAGGGATAGTTTTGAAAACCACCTAATCTCCTGGTGGTTTTTTGTGCTTGAAATTAATAGAACTTAGTGATATCATACAAGCATAAGATTTTTCATAGAACTATCTCCGGAAAAGATAGGTATGAAAAGAAAAACCACCTATGTATTAGGTGGTTTTTTTGTGCTTGAAATTGATAGAACTTAATGATATCATACAAGTGTGATAAGTTTTTACTTTTCCTTTCAAGTTTATTTTTCTTATCACTATCTTTTTAATCTTTTTCAGCATTTTTTTCTGTGTTTTGCTGAATTTTTAATTTTTAGACGACTTCGGTCGTCTTTTGTTTTTAAAAAGAAATTTAGGAGAATTTTTAAGAAATATTCTAAAAGTACTATGAAAATATGTAAGCGTTTGCTATAATAGTGTATCAAACTATGAAAAAGGGAGGTTTAAATATGAAAGTTGTTGTTGCCATTGACTCGTTCAAAGGAAGTTTATCGTCTATGGAAGCTGGTCAAGCTGATAGAAGAAGGCGTGAAATGTGTTTATCAAAATGCAGAGGTAGTGGTTCGGCCCATTAGCAGATGGTGGGGAAGGAACCGTTGAAGCATTAGTCGAAGGAATGGGAGGAATCTTTTGTTACTAAAGAAGTAACAGGACCATTAGGAAAAAAAGTGGAAGCAACCTACGGAATTATTGAATTGAAGGATGATTTGAGTAAGACAGCCATTATTGAAAATGTCAGCAGCAGAGGAATTACATTAGTGCCTGAAGAAAGCCGCAATCCGATGAATACGACTACTTTTTGGAGTTGGTGAATTAATTCTGGATGCCATCGAAAGAGGTTGTCGACATTTTATTGTTGGAATTGGTGGAAGTGCGACAAATGATGGTGGAGTTGGGATGTTACAAGCATTAGGATATGATTTCGTAACACGAGAAGGAAAGCCTATCTCTTATGGAGGAAATGGACTTAGAGAATTAGAGAGTATTAAAGAGACCAATGTACATCCAACATTAAAAAGAATGTACCTTCAAAGTAGCTAGTGATGTAACGAATCCATTATGCGGAGAAAATGGCTCTAGTGCTATTTTTGGTCCACAAAAGGAGCAACTCCTGAAATGGTTCAAGAATTGGATCAATTATTATTACACTATGCTGAATTGTCTAAGAGCATTAATTCTTATGCAGATCGATTTTATCCTGGAACAGGGGCAGCTGGTGGTATGGGGATTTGCATTTTTTTAACTTATACTAATGCCACATTAGAGTCTGGTATTCAAATTGTATTAACAGAGACGAAATTAGAAGAATTAATAGCAACTGCTGATTTTTGTTGTAACAGGTGAGGGAAGACTTGACGGTCAAACTGCATTAGGCAAAGCTCCAATAGGAGTAGCAGCCTTAGCTAAAAAGTATCAAAAGAAAGTGTTAGCTTTTTGCAGGAGCTGTTACACCAGCTGCAAAAAGAATGTAATCAATATGGAATTGATGCATTTTTTTCCCAATTTTTAAGAGGAGTTGTAACACTTAAAGAAGCAATGAATAAAGAAGTCGCTCATCAAAATATGGTGGATACAGTAGAACAAGTTTTTAGAGTAGTAGAAATGATGAAAGAAGGAAAATAAAATGGTTAGTCAAATTAGTACATTAGGAGCTTTAGTTGGATTAATTCTCGCAATTATACTGATTATTAAAAAAGTTCATCCAGCTTATAGTTTAATTTTTAGGAGCTTTAGTAGGGGGAGTAATTGGCGGAGCAGGGGTTAGCAGGTTCTGTTAGTGCGATGGTGACTGGAGCACAAGGAATGATGTCTCCAGTATTAAGAATTATGACTTCAGGTATTTTAGCAGGAGCTTTAATTAAAACAGGTTCTGCTGAAAACGATTGCTGAAACAATTGTGAAGAGTTAGGGAGAAAAGAGCTGTTGCAGCAATTGCGATTGCTACAATGATTATTTGTGCAGTTGGAGTATTTATTGATATTGCTGTTATTACAGTAGCACCAATTGCTATTGCGATTGCAAAAAGCAAATTTATCAAAAGCAGGTATTTTATTAGCGATGATTGGTGGAGGAAAAGCAGGAAATATTATTTCTCCAAATCCAAATACGATTGCTGCTTCAGAAGCATTTCAATTAGATTTAACAGCATTAATGGCTAAAAATATTATTCCAGCATTAGTAGCATTAGTTGTGAGTATTTTTATTAGCAGGATTTCTAGCAAAAAGTCGATCATGCTTTTTGACGATATGGAAGAAGAAGCTGAACATCACACTTCTGTACCATTTTTCCAAGCAATTCTTGGACCGGTTGTAGTTATTGCGTTATTAGCTTTACGTTCATTAGTCGGAGTAAGCGTGGATCCTTTAATTGCGATTACCAATTGGTGGGTTAGTAACCATTTTAGTAACAGGGCATTCAAAAACATACCGTAGAATATACTGAATTTGGATTGAGTAAAGTAATTGGTGTATCGATTTTATTAATTGGAACAGGAACGATTGCGGGAATTATTAAAAGCTTCTTCTCACAAGTGGATATGATTCATGTATTGGAAGCTTTGAACATGCCATCCTTTGTTTTAGCACCATTATCAGGTATTTTAATGGGAGCAGCTACAGCTTCTACAACAGCTGGGTCTACGATAGCTTCTCAAACGTTTGCAGCTCCTTTAGTTTCTTCTGGAGTTCCTGCAGTGGCAGCTGCAGCAATGATTCATGCTGGGGCAACAGTGTTAGATTCTCTTCCTCATGGATCATTCTTCCATGCTACTGGAGGCTCAGTCTTTATGAGTATTGAAGATCGTATGAAGTTAATTCCTTTACGAAGCATTAGTAGGGTTTGACAAGTACTATTGTTGCAGTGATTTTGTATTTATTAGGGTAAAGTAAAAAAGAGTGAAATCGATGAAAGTTGATTTCACTCTTTTATTTGTCTTATTCTTCTGAACGAGAAACGATTAGTGTTAGATTTCCTTTTACAGTTACATCATGAATCGGTGTTGGTAAAAATAAAGGAATCTGCTTTTTAAGTTCGAATGATTCGCCATTTACTTCTAGTGTTCCTTCACCTTCGATAACAGTTGCTAAGTAGTAGTTGTCATCTAGTGTAGTAGAGTAAGTACCATTAATTTCCCACTTTCCAAACAGAGAAATAATGATTTGTAATGAAATGAGTAATCGTTGCATCATCCGTTTTTCAATTGTTTGTTCAAAACTTGGTAATTGATGCGGAATTGTAGTGACATCAATCGTTTGTGGAATATGTAATGGACGAGGATTTCCTGCATCATCTTTTCGGTCATAGTCATAGACACGGTAAGTAGTGTCAGAGTTTTGCTGTGTTTCTAAAATGACGATTCCTTTTCCGATAGCGTGAATTGTTCCACTTGGGACATTGAAGAAATCTCCTGCTTTAACAGGAACTTCGGTAAATAATTCATTCCATTTTTTTCTTGGATTAATTGAACAAATTCTTCTTTTGTTTTGTGCGGTATGCCCATAAATAATTTTGGAACCCGGTTCAGCAGAAATAACATACCAACATTCGTTTTTCCCTAATTCATGTTCATGTTCTAATCCATAAGCATCATCTGGGTGTACTTGAATAGATAAGTCATCGCTTGCGTCTAAAATTTTGATTAATAGAGGAAAAGTTGGCAATGTTTGTTGATGAAATAAATCTGCGTGCCCGGCATATAGTTCTGCTAATGTCATTCCTTGATATTCAGAAGGAGAAAGAACAGTTGAATGTCCATTTGGATGAGCGCTAATTGACCAAGATTCACCAATTTTATCACTTGGCAATGTTAAGTTAAATTCTGTTTGTAATTTTTTTCCACCCCAAATTTTTCTTGTAGGACTGGCTTTTAAAAAGATAGGTTGCATGTTGTGGCTCTTTTATGATTTTTTTAATCCATATGAACTAAATTCAAATAAATCGTATCTATGTCTTGAGATAGAATACTCAAAAAGGTGTTCCATTATCTAAATAGGCGATTTGTTCTACTTCAAAAATAGGTTCAGTAGGGGATAAGTGTAAATATTTTTGATCTGTTTCCGTACTAATGGAGGCTCTTAAAATTTTCATAGCACTTGCGATACGTAGCTTTTAAAAGTACCTTCGATATAAGAATAAATAGAATGGTGAAGAATTTCTTCAGTAATACCACTTATCAAATCAGTACTCATATAAGTTTGTTCTAAAACGTATGGCTTATCATCAATAATTCTAATCGAAATATATTGTATATAGGAGAAGATACAGAAATCTGTAATTTTTCAGCGATGCTTTTTGTAGCGAATTCTAATTTAAAATGAATAATTTCTGAATGCACTTGTGCATGCGATTGTTTAGAAATTTTTGTTAAACCTTGAATATCTCTTTCAGGGACAATAATTTTTATGTTTTTGTTCAACTTGAGGCATGATAAAAGTGCCCTGCCCACGTTTGCGATAAATTAAACCTTCATCCACTAACATGTCCAAAGCTTTTTACAGTCATACGACTACAATGAAATTTTTTTGTTAATGAAATTTCATCAGGCAATTGCGTATTAGAAGGAGTATCTTGATGTAATATCTCTTCACGTAGTTGTTGATATATTTTTAAATATTTTGTACTCATGTTCATTTTCCTTCATTCTTGATAAGAAAAATTATAACAAACAGATACACAACAATCAACAAACAAAAGAATTTGACTATAACTTTTATGAAATATGTCTAGACAAATGAAAAATAAAGTGATATACTAATGGTGTAAATATTTGAGGAAGGAGGATAAATATGGATAAAAATATTGTATTTCCAGAAAATTTTTGGTGGGGAGCTGCTACTAGTGGACCTCAAACAGAAGGTAGTACAGATAAAAATTCATGAAAATGTAATGGATTATTGGTATAGAAAAATCTCCAGAAGTATTTTTTTAATCAAGTTGGTCCAGGAGTAGCAAGTGACTTTTATCATCACTATCAAGAAGATTTTGAGAGAATGACGCAAATAGGATTTAATTCTTTTAGAACTTCAATTCAATGGAGTCGATTGATTAAAGACTTCGAAAACGGGAGAAGCGGATGGAAGAGCAGTAGAGTTTTATCGTAATGTAATCCAAGAAGCTAAGGAGCGTGGAATTACATTAGTACTAAATTTACATCATTTTGATATGCCAATTGATTTATTGAAAAAAATATGGCGGTTGGGAAAGCAAGCATGTAGTCAATTTGTTTGTAAAATTTGCTCGAACTTGTTTTGAACAATTCGGAGATGTAGTAGAGTATTGGACTACTTTTAATGAACCGATGGTAATCCCAGAAGCAGGATATTTATATGCATTTCATTATCCAAATAAAAATATTATGGAAAAGAAGCAGTGCAAATTATTTATAATTTAAATTTAGCTAGTGCGAAAAGTGATTCAATTATATCGTAGCTTAAATTTAAATGGAAAAATTGGAATTATTTTTAAATTTAACGCCTGCTTATCCAAGAAGCTCATCAAAAGAGGATGTTGAAGCAGGTTATTTTGCTGATGATTTTTTTCAACCGTTCATTTTTAGAACCAGCTGTGAATGGAGTATTTCCAGAAAGTTTAGTAGAAATATTAGAACAGGATGGAGTACTTTGGGAACATACAGAAGATGAACTCAATATTTTAAAAGAGAATACGGTAGATTTTTCTAGGAGTGAATTACTATCATCCAAAAAGAGTTCAAGCTCCTGAATCTTCTGAAGCCTTTTAATGGAAAAATGGATGCCAGATAAATATTTCTCAGACTATGAGTGGAAAAGAACGTAGAGTAAATCCTTATCGAGGATGGGAAATTTATCCTAAAAGCTATCTATGATATTGCTAAAAATATTCAAAATAATTATCACAATATTCCATGGTTTATTAGTGAAAATGGAATGGGTGTTGAAGGTGAAGAACGTTTTATTGATAGTCAAGGAATGATTCAAGATGATTATCGTATTGAGTTCTATGAAGAGCATTTATTGTGGTTGCATAAAGCAATCGAAGAAGGAAGTAACTGTTTTGGTTATCATACATGGACAGCTTTTTGATTGTTGGTCTTGGAATAATGCTTACAAAAATCGTTATGGATTTATTTTCGGTAGATTTAGCAACACAAAAAAAGAACAATAAAAAATCGGGATATTGGTATAAAGAAGTAAGTGATAAGAATGGATTTACGATTGACGTAGATAAATATTTATAATGGAGGAATAAACATGGAAAAATTCAAAATTTGTAGATAAATTTGTTGTGTTTGCTGGGAAACTAGGAAACCAAATTCATCTAAAAACATTAAGAGATGCATTTGCAACAGTAATGCCACTTTATATTCTTGCAGGGTTGGTTGTTTTATTAAATAATACTGTATTTAAAATGGATTATTTCAGATCCAGCTACACTATCAAATGTTCAATATTGGGGAATTACTGTAGCAAATGGAACATTGAATATTTCAAGTCTTTTTAATTGCAGTAATGGTTGGTTATTATTTAGCACAAAACCGTGAATATGAAAAACCTTTAGCAGCATCTATGATTTCAGCAGTTTCATTAATTGCAATGATGCCAAATGCCGTTCAAGTGGTGGCAAACGGAGCAAAAGACCCTGTTTCAGTATCTGGAGTATTAACATTTTCTAACTTAGGTACAGGGGCAATGTTTGCTGGGGTTATTGTTGCTTTTATTAGCTTCAGAATTATTTATTAAAATCACACGTGTTAAAGCATTAAAAATTCATTTAGGGGATAATGTTCCACCTGCAGTTGAAAAAATCATTTAACGTTTTAGTACCAGTTATTTTAGTAGTTGCAGTCTTTGGTTTAGTATCAACATTATTATTCAATATTTGGGGAACTAACTTAATTACATTGATTACTACATTTATTCAAGAGCCATTACGTCACGTAAGTACAGGTCTTTGGGGAGCAATCATTCTTTACTCATTAGGAAATATGTTATGGTTATTTGGTGTTCACCAAGCCGTTATTTATAGTTCTATTTTTAGAGCCATTATTAATTATCAACATTCTTGAAAAATACAGCAGCTTATAACGCTGGAGAAGCAATTCCACATATTATTAATGTATCACAAGTACAAACATATGCATTAATGGGTGGTAGTGGTTCAACAATCTGTTTATTAATTGCTACATTCTTAGTAAGTAAAAATGCTGCAAGTAGAAATGTTGCAAAAATTAGCATTTGCTCCAGGATTATTTAACATTAATGAACCAGTATTATTTGGTTATCCAATCGTTTATAACGTATCTATGGCAATTCCATTTATCGGAGTTCCTGCTCTAGGTATTTTAATTAGTTATATTGCTACAAGCCTTGGATTAATGAGCCCTAGTGTGGTACAAGTTCCATGGACTACACCAATTTTTTTGCTAGTTCATTCTTATCAACTGGTGGTGACTGGAGAGCAGTAGTTGTTCAAGCGATTATCCTAGTTTTAGGAGTTCTAATTTATATTCCATTTATCAAAGTTCATGATCGTGTCATGGAAAAATCAATACGAAGGTTAGTGATTAATATGAAAAAGATATTATTAGTTTGTAATGCAGGAATGTCTACAAGTATGTTAGTAAAAAAATGCAATCAAGTGCCGAGGAACGTTCTATTGAAGCACATATTGAAGCCAAGTCACTAACAGAAGCTAAGAAAAAAATTTACAAGAGGCGGATGTTATTTTAATTGGTCCTCAAATTCGATATGAACTTGAAAAATGTAAAAATCATTGGCAGGAGATGTTCCAGTTGCTGCAATTGATATGAGAGATTATGGCATGATGAATGGACCAAAAAGTTTTAGATCAAGCTTTGGCATTAGTGGAGGGATAATATGTCTGAAGATATGGAATTAGTATGTTTTCAGTTGATTGCGAATAGTGGAGCAGCAAAAATCTTCTTATATGGAAGCAGTTGAATTGGCGAAAAAAGGAGATTTCAAAGCCGCTGATGAAAAAGTAACTGAAGCAGAAGAATGCTTTGTTCAAGCGCATAAAATTCATGCAGATTTAATTCAAAAAGAAGCTGCTGGAGAAAAAGACTGAACTGTCTCTACTCTTTATTCATGCTGAAGACCAAATGGCTATGACTGAAATGGTTCAATTATTTTCCAAAAGAATTAATTCAGTTGTATAAACAACGATAAAATATTAAAAGGTTCGAATGATAGAAATATGTCATTCGAACCTTTTTATAAATTCACCCATATTCAAGACACTTTCTTGCAAAAACATCATAGTTTACTATTATAAAGAAGTAAAAATAGAACTTGTGAGGGATAATATGAATCAAAAATACGGAATTATTTTAGCAGCTGGAAAAAGGCACACGAATGAAATCGGAACTTTATAAAGTGATGCATCCAGTTTGTGGAAAACCAATGGTAGAGCATGTGGTAGATCAAGTAGAACGTGCAGGAGCAGAAACGATTGTAGCTATTGTTGGACATGGTGCAGAAATGGTACAACAACAATTAGGAGAACGTGTTTCTTATGCTCTACAAGCAGAACAATTAGGAACAGGTCATGCTGTTTTACAAGCAGAAGAATTATTAAAAGATAAAGAAGGAACAACTTTAGTTGTTTGTGGAGATACTCCGCTATTAACAGCTGAAACTTTTGAACAATTAATGAAAGTTCATGAAGATACAAAAGCAAAAGCGACTATTCTAACAGCTTGGGTAGACGACCCGACTGGATATGGACATGTAGTTCGTGAGGAAGATGGAACAGTTTTAAAAAATGTAGAACATAAAGATGCTACACCTGAAGAAGCAACCATTCAAGAAATTAATACAGGAACTTATTGCTTTGATAATCAATCTCTATTCAGCGCATTAAGCGAAGTGGGAAATGATAATGCCCAAGGGGAATATTACTTACCGGACGTATTAGAAATTTTGAAAAACGTGGAGAAATTATTTCTGCGTATCAAATGCCAAATGTGGATGAAGGAATGGGCGTTAATGACCGAGTTGCTTTATCAAAAGCAGAAAAAGCAATGCGTCAACGTATTAATGAACAACATATGAGAAATGGTGTCACATTAATCGACCCTGAACAAACATACATTGACTCAGAAGTAGTCATTGGTTCAGATACGGTGATTGAACCAGGGGTTTATTTAAAAGGGAATACAATGATTGGTCAACACTGCCATATTACTTTCAGGAAGTGTGATTCGTGATTCTGTATTAGAAGACTATGTAACAGTGACAAGTTCAAATATTGAAGAATCATTAATGAAGGCTTATAGTAATGCTGGTCCATTTGCGCATCTTCGTCCAAAATCTGTCATTGGAAATTCTGTTCATATTGGAAACTTCGTAGAAGTGAAAAATGCAACCTTAGGATCTGGAACAAAAGTCGGTCACTTAACATATGTAGGAGACGCTGATTTAGGAAAAGAAATCAATGTTGGTTGTGGAACAATTTTTCGTAAACTATGACGGTAAAAATAAACATAGAGCCACTGTAGGTGATCGTGTATTTGTGGGTTGTAATGCGAATTTAGTAGCACCTGTTACAATTGGAGATGATGTCTTTATTGCTGCAGGTTCTACAATCACAAGAGACGTTCCAAATGGAGCGTTAGCCATTGCTCGTTCTCGTCAAGAAAAATAAAGAAAAACTATGCTGAAAAATTACCTTCAGCTCAAAAAATTCATAGAAAAATGTATTTAGTTCTTTAAAAACGAACGAAAAAAACGTTTATTATTATAGTAGTGTAAAAACAAAAAAATAAAATTCTTCGGGGGTTATCATTGTGGAACATTATTCCGATCCAAATTTAAAAGATTTTTGCATTAAGCTCAAATCGTCCATTAGCTCAAAAAAATTGCAGATCAAGTCGGGGGTAGAATTAGGAAAAAGTATCCGTTACTCAATTTTAGTGATGGAGAGATTAAAATTAACATTGATGAAAGTATTCGTGGAGACCATGTTTATATTGTTCAATCAACATCGTATCCAGTAAATGATAACTTAATGGAGTTATTAATTATGATTGATGCATTACGTCGTGCAAGTGCAAAAACAATTAATATTGTATTACCATACTATGGATACGCACGCCAAGATCGTAAAGCTCAATCACGTGAACCAATTACAGCAAAATTAGTGGCAAATATGATTACACAAGCAGGTGCAGACCGTGTGTTAACATTAGACTTACATGCTGCTCAAATTCAAGGATTCTTTTGATATTCCAGTGGATCACTTATTAGGAGCTCCATTATTAGCCAATTATTTCTTAGAAAATAATTTCAAAGATAAAGATATCGTAGTTGTATCACCAGACCATGGTGGAGTAACTCGTGCACGTAAATTAGCAGAATTTCTTTACATGCTCCAATTGCAATTATTGACAAACGTCGTCCAAAAAGCAAAATGTTGCAGAAGTGATGAATATTATTGGAGATGTCAAAGGAAAAGTTGCTGTATTAATCGACGATATGATTGATACTGCTGGAACTATTACATTAGCAGCTCAAGCTTTACAAGATGCAGGGTGCATTGAAGTTTATGCTTGTTGTACTCACCCTGTATTATCAGGTCCAGCATTAGATCGTTTAAATGCGTCTGTTATTAAAGAAGTTGTAGTAACTGACTCCATTCAAGTTCCTGAAGAAAAAAACAGGTGGAAAAATTGTTCAAGTTAGTGTGGATCAATTAATGGCTGGAAGCGATTAAAACGTATTCATGAAAAACCGTTCAGTAAGTCCATTGTTTATTGAAAAGTTCACAATTTTAGATTAAAAATTTGAAGCATAATTGGAGGCTGGAGAAATTTCTCCAGTCTTTTTATTTGAGGAGGTTATTTGGTGAATTCGTGTAAAAATCAAGGAAAAAAAGTTTTACTAGGAATAGTTAGTATCATCGTCGGACTAATTACTGGAGTTTTAACGTCCTTCTTTGGACAAGTATTATTAAAAGTATCCGAATTGCGAGTAGAGTATTTTTGGTATTTCATTCCGTTTTTAGCAGTAGTAGGATTTTTTTATTTCTACAGTTTATTTAAAATACGGGAAAAAAATGCGGTTGAAGGAATGAATATTGTCTTTCGAATTGGACAAGGAGAGGACAATCGCATTTCAAAATGGTTAATTCCTTTTATGATGATTGGAACATGGCTAGCTCATTTATTTGGAGCAAGTGTGGGTCGTGAAGGAGTTGCGGTGCAATTAGGTAGCAACGGTTGCGAATCAGTTTCAACAATGGTTTTCTTCAAGAGAAATCGTCAAATTTTATTAATAATTGGGATGGCGAGTGGTTTTGCTGGATTATTTGGGACACCTTTAGCAGCAACTTTCTTTTGCGATTGAAGTATTGATTGTCGGTCAATTACAAATTGATGCATTATTTTATGCATTGTTGTCTAGTTTTATTTCGATGAATGTAGCTCAAAGTTTAGGATTAGAGAAATTTATGGTGGGCATTCCTGTAGAAATTCAGTTCGATGAAACTTTTGTTCAAGATGCTAGTACTAGGAATTGCTTTTTGGATTAACAGGAAGACTATTTAGTGTGAGTTTGGCGTATTTGAAAAAAATATTGAGTACTAAAATTCCAAGTCCAACTTTAAGAATATTTTTATTAGGAATTGTTGTCAGTATTTTTAATTGCAGTTTTTGGTAGTGGTCGTTATGCAGGATTAGGGACGAATTTAATTCATGCTAGTTTTTTTATAGTGAGACGATTTTTGTACAAGATTGGATTTTAAAATTAGGATTAACAGTATTCTCCCTTAGTGCAGGATTTTTAGGTGGAGAAGTAACTCCTACTCTTTTCAATTGGATCTTCTTTAGGAATCGTGATGAGTTCGTGGTTAGGAATTTCTCCAATGGTAGCAGCGGCATTAGGTTACGGAGCTGTATTTGGAAGTGCAACAAACACTTGGTTAGCCCCTATTTTTATTATCGGTGAAGTATTCGGATATAGTATGATGCCATATGCAGCAATTGTATGTATTGTCGCATTTGTCGTAAATGGAAATAATAGCATTTATGGACAACAGAAAATTTTTGAATTAGAAAGTATAGAAAGATAAAAAAACAGGGGCAAGTATTTTGTCCCTGTTGTTATATACACACTTTAAGTAGTAAAAATTACTGATAACTTTCTTGATTTTAAGAGCCAAGAGAGGCTCACTATATAACTTTCTCACTTAGGATTGAGATACACGTTTTTTCAGAATTATTTATTACATCGAAATTCTATCATAAATACACCTAAAACTATAAAAAAATACAGGAAATTACTGCGCTCATTACTAGTGATACATTCATATAATTTTTTTAGAAAAGAAAATAAGGCTACTCCTAAAACGGTTATCAAGCTCGTTAATATTCTCTTTTTCATATATTCATCCCCCTAATTCAATATTTTTATCTTTAACACTTACTATTATATTTCTTTTGATTAGAAAAATTTGCAGAATATAACTTATACAGTTATACATAAAAAGAGCTGACAAGAAATTGCTTTTTATGCTTGTATTATAATTAATTTTTAAGCAAAATACAATGAATATTAAACCAAGAGACAGATATACTCATTGTGTAAAAATTTGACAAATTTTCAAATAAACGAAAAAAATCCACTTGTTATTTCATGAAAAAGTCTAGTATACTTTCGCATAGCGAGGGCTTTTTAAATTCATCCCGTGAGGGTGAAAAAAAGGCGATCATAGTTCAAGTTTATATTTCTAGGAGAATTTTTTTATGCATAGAGAGAATTCTTCTGTATGAAAGCAGCCCTTTTGCAAACAAAAATTTGATAGGGTTGCTTTTTGTATGCACAAAAAGGCCCGGAAAAGAGGAATGATGGAGTTACAAACTTCAAAAAGTCAACTTATTACTTGATGTGGATCAAAAATCCACCTTTAGCCAAAAGGCTTATTACTAAAGCTTGCAACATGTGTTTGCAATGTTTGGGGCAACAATTTTAGTGCCATTAATTTTAGGAATGCCTGTTTCTGTAGCATTATTTGCTTCAGGTTTAGGAACTTTGATTTACATGGTAGCAACTCAATTTAAAGTGCCAGTGTACTTAGGGTTCTTCATTTGCCTTTTATTTCAGCAATGGCATTTGCAATGAAACAAATGAATGGAGATGTTTCAGCAGCTCAGTCAGGGGTTGTTCTTGTAGGTCTTGTTTATGTAGTAGTAGCATTAGCGGTTAAATTAATTGGAACAAAATGGATTGATCGTTTATTACCACCGATTGTCATTGGACCGATGATTATGGTAATTGGTTTTAGGATTAGCAAATTCTGCAGTGACAAATGCAGGATTTATTAAAGATGGTACAGTTCAACAAATAACAGTAGCGATTGTAACTTTCTTTGATTACAGCATTTATTAATACAAAAAGCTAAAGGATTTTTAAAAATTATTCCATTCTTATTCGGAATTATTGGAGGATATATTGTAGCTGTACTGTTTGGATTAGTTGATTTCACTCCAGTATTAGAAGCAGATTGGATTGCGATTCCACAATTATATTTACCATTTTCAACAAATGGATTTTTCAAAGAATATCATTGGTATTTTGGACCTGAAACTTGGGCAATTTTACCAGTAGCCGTTGTAACAATTGCAGAACATATTGGTGACCATACAGTTTTAAGTCAAATTTGTGGAAGACAATTTTTGAAAAACACCGGGCTTACATCGTACATTAATTGGAGATGGTGTTGCGACTGCAGTTTCAGCGTTTATGGGTGGACCTGCGAATACAACTTATGGTGAGAATACTGGGGTTGTAGGGATGACAAGAATTGCAAGTGTTTTCTGTTATTCGTAATGCTGCATTATTTGCGATTGGGTTGAGTTTCCTTGGAAAATTTACAGCGTTAATTTCAACTATTCCAAATGCAGTGCTTGGTGGGATGGCTATCTTACTATATGGAGTTATTGCAAGTAATGGTTTGAAAGTGTTAATTGAAAAAGCAAGTAGATTTTAGAGAAGTGCGTAATTTGATTATTGCGAGTTCGATGTTAGTGTTAGGATTAGGTGGAGCAATTTTAGAATTAGGGTCCTGTGACATTATCAGGTACAGCATTATGTGCATTAGCAGGGGTTATTTTGAACCTAGTGTTGCCGTATGAAAACAGAAAAATAATTTTTCTGTTTTCTACTTTTGATGAGGGATGTATACAAGGATGATTTCCGTAATATAGCGAAGGATGCCAGCGGCTTCGCAAAAGCGAATCTCATGTACGCTACATTAAAAAAATTTATTTTAATCAGTCTATTTGTATAACCGTTAGTCTATGAGAGGTAAAAAGGCTTTTTCTTCATTGAAAAGTCTTTTTAGTTTCTTAATTTGAGAAAGCGAAAAACAGTAGAAAAATATGCTATAATAAAAATAGTACGAGTAAAGGAGAGTGAGGAGATGGGGCGTTTTTCAAGAGGATATGGAAACCCTATAAAAAGAACGATCCAGCTGCACGAAGTAGTTTAGAAATTATTTTAACGTATCCAGGCTATCATGCGACTGTGTTGCATCGACTAGCACATTGGTTACATACTACTTGCCGATGTAGACTTCTTGCTCGCATGCTGAGTACATTTAGTCGATTTTTTACTGGAATTGAAATTCATCCGGCAGCTCAAATTGGTCGTCGCTTTTTTATTGACCATGGAATGGGAATCGTTATTGGTGAAACTGCGATTATCGGAGATGATGTAAAAAATGTTCCACGGTGTTACATTAGGTGGAACAGGAAAGCAAACGGGAAAAACGTCATCCAACCATTGAAGATGGAGTATTATTGTCCGCTCATGTTCAAGTCATTGGACCAGTTACGATTGGAGAAGGTGCCAAAAATTGGTGCAGCAGCAGTAGTATTATCAGATATTCCAGCTCATACAACAGCAGTAGGCTTACCTGCTAAAGTTGTTCGAATTCATTCAAAAAGAAGAACGAGAAATCACAGAATTATATGGAGGAAATTATGATTCAAGTATATAACACTTTAACACGTCAAAAAGAAGAATTTAAACCACTAGAACCAGGGCATTGTAAAAATGTATGTTTGTGGGACCAACAGTTTACAATTATATTCATATTGGAAATGCGAGAAGTACGGTTGCATTTGATACTATCCGTCGTTATTTTGAATACCGTGGCTATGATGTGAACTATGTTTCGAATTTTACAGATGTGGATGATAAGATTATTAAAAGCAGCGAATGAAACAGGAATGACACCTGGAAGAAGTTTCTAAAAAAATATTGAAGCTTTTTATGAAGATACAGCTGCGTTAAACGTTAAAAAAAGCAACTTTTAAATCCAACCGTTATGAATACAATGGATGATATTATTGCCTTTGTAGAAGCATTAGTCGAAAAAGAAGCAGCATATGAATCTGGTGGAGATGTATATTTCATTACTGAAAAAATTCAAAGATTATGGAAAATTAAGTGATCAAAGTATTCAAGATTTACAAGTAGGAGCTAGTCAAAAGAACGGAAAGTGCAGATGATGCTAAAAAGAGAAATCCATTAGATTTTTGCTCTATGGAAAAGTGCTAAAACCAGGTGAAATTAGTTGGGATTCTCCTTGGGGCAAAAGGTCGTCCAGGTTGGCATATTGAATGTTCCGTAATGGCGACAAAACATTTAGGAGATACTATCGATATTCACGGTGGTGGACAAGACTTAGCATTCCCACACCATGAAAAATGAAATTGCGCAAAGTGAATCGAAAACAGGTCATCCGTTTGCTCGTTATTGGATGCATAATGCCTTTGTAACAATGGGGAAGATGGAGAAAAAAATGAGTAAATCTCTTTGGTAATTTCGTTTTAGTGCACGATATTATTAAAGAAATTGACCCTCAAATTTTACGTTTCTTCCTAGCAAGTGCGCACTATCGTAGACCATTGAAATTCAGTGAGTCTTCACTGCAAGAAGCAACAGCCAATGTCAAAAAATTCAAACAACTTTTAGCAATACACGTTATCGTTTAGAACAGGCAGTTGACTCATTAGAAGATGATCAAGATGTATGGGCTAGTTTTGAAGCATTAGAAGGAAAAATTCCAAGAAGAAATGGATGATGATTTTAATGCAGCTAATGGGATAACAGTGTTATATCAATTCGTAAAAAGAATGGAATGTTTATTTAGAGCGTGAAGCAGTATCCCGTGTTATTTTAGAAAATTTATTACAAAAAGCTGAACAATTATTTGCGATTTTTGGAATGAAAGAAGTTCAAGAAGAATTAGTAGATGATGATATTCAAGCATTAATTGACGAACGTTTAGAAGCAAGAAAAGCGAAAAACTTTTGCACGAAGTGATGAAATTAGAGAATTATTGAAAGCTCAAGGGAATTGTGTTAGAAGATACTGCTCAAGGAACAAGATGGAGAAGAGTATAATGGAAATCATTAAAGATTGGCATTTATTAAATGGCTTAACACTAGCTTATATGGGTGACGGTATTTATGAATTATATATTCGTCAACATGTATTGAGAACAGGAAAGACGAAACCAAATATCTTACATCGTGAAGCTACTCGTTATGTTTCTGCCAAAGCTCAAGCAAATTTAATTCAACAAATGTTGGATAGCGAATCATTTTTAACAGAAGAAGAATTAGAATACTTCAAACGTGGAAGAAATGCTAAGAGTCATACAAAAGGCGAAAAATGCGGATGTCATTACTTTATCGTATGTCGACTGGATTTGAAGCGATGATTGGCTATTTATATTTAAGTGGACAAAAAGAGCGATTAGAGGAAGTCATTGCATGGTGTATTCAACAAGTGGAGGAAAAAACATGGCTAGACAAGAAAAAATTCGAATAGAAGAAAAGGAAGCCAATCAAAGGGCTTCAAAAAAAGAGGATAAAGCACCTCGTCCAAAAATATACACCGGAAAGTTCTTCGAATGAGCAAGAGTCCACAGATTTTGTATATGGACGTCATGCAGTAAGAGAAGCATTACAACAACCAGAACGTGTGAATAAATTATGGGTTCAAGAAGCTTTTATCTGGAAAGGAAATTACTCTGATTATTGATTTAGCAAAAGAACACCGGATTCAAATTCAAAATGTACCGAAAGCAAAAATTACAAGATCTTGTGGGGGAAGTTGTCCATCAAGGAGTTGTCGCTTCAATTGCAGCTTATGAATATGCAACTTTAGAAGATGTCTTTGAAAAGGCTCAGGAAAAAATGAAGATCCATTTATATTAATTTTAGATGGAATTGAAGATCCGTATAATTTAGGAAGTATTTTACGTACGGCAGATGCTACAGGAGTTCACGGAATTATCATTCCGAAGAGAAGAAGTGTTTCTTTTAACATCTACTGTAGCGAAAGCCTCTACTGGTAGCTATCGAGCATGTTCCCGTTGTTCGTGTGACGAATTTAACTCAAACGATTGAACAATTAAAAAGAACGTGGCGTTTGGGTGTTTGGAACTGATATGAAAGGGACGGATTATCGTCAATGGAATACAAAAAGGCCCAATTGTGATTGTGATGGGAAATGAAGGAAAAAGGTGTCTCTCGCATTGTCAAAGATGCCGTTGATGAAATGATTACGATTCCGATGACCGGACATGTTCAAAAGTTTAAATGCGAGTGTCGCAAGTGCTTTTAATGATGTATGAAGTTTTCCGTTCTCGTCATTAATAGGTGATTTATGAAGAAACAATTATATATCATTGATGGGTATAATATGATTGGTGCATGGCCTGAATTAGTGAGTTTAAAAACAAGGTGATTTAGAAAGTGCTCGTGATTTACTCATCCATCATTGCGCTAATTTTAGAAAAATTTGAACATGTTGAAGTGTGGATTGTTTTTGATGCACAATTTGTTCCCTGGCATTACTCAGTCATTTGAATCTTCTCAAGTGAAAGTTATTTTTTACAGCAGAAGATGAAACGGCAGATGAATATATTGAGAGAACAGTTAGCGAAATGAATACGCAAGTCATTCAAGTGTCTGTAGCAACGAGTGATTTAGCAGGAACAATGGGTCATTTTTCAAAAGGTGCTTTAAGAAAATCTGCAAGAGAATTTTTTAAAGAAATTCAAAGAAGTAAGAAAAAGCAAGATCAATTATCTAGACAATATCAAGAAATCTCCAGACGTCGTTCACCATGGAGCGATGAACAAATGGATAAATTGAATATTTTACGATTCAAATTACAAGAAAAAGATTGAAAGTTTATAGATGAGAAAGAGCTAAGTGGGTGAACTTGGCTCTTTTTGTATTTCATAAAAAGTAATCGTTTACAAAAATGTGTTTGTTGCAGTACAATTGAATCGAAATATAGAAGTTATATAACAGGAGGGGTAGATGAAAACATAAGTGTTGATTGTTGACCTAGGAAGAATGCTTTTAATAGTGAATTTTTCATACATAAATAACAACGATATATACGATATAAAAATAGTAAGATGCAATGATTGAACATGAAGATTGGGGAGAACAACATGAAAAAGATAATCACTGTTTTGCTTGGAATGTTAGTATTTACTTTAGGGAAGTTCAGAGTGTGTTGGCAATGGAAAGTGAAAATTCAGATCCAGAGGCCTAGTGGAGTTATTTTTGTCGAGCATTTTAGAGCGATGATGATTGTGGGAGTCGTATTCGTTATTATTGTTGGGATCATTTGCTGGAAAAATTTTTCAAAAACGTCATTAAATTACTACTAAAGCTCAAATAAAACGAAAAATTCTGAGGCGACTTCGGTCGTCTCTTTTTCATCTTCACAAAAATCTTCATACTTTCTAGTTAACGGATTCATAAAATTAAGGTATACTAAGTGTGAAATCATCCAAAAAGGGGAAGTAAGATGCATATTTTAATGATTGAAGATACAGAAGCAGTATGTGAAATGATGGAAATGTTTTTGAAAAAGAAGGGGTTGGACAGCAGAGTTTTATCATGATGGAAAAGAAGGCTATGATGCCTTTGTGAATAATCAAGATAAATGGGATCTAGTGATTTTAGATTTAAATTTACCTTCAATGGATGGCATGCAAATTTGTCGTCAAATTCGTCAAATGAATGAGCAAGTACCAATTGTCATGTTAACAGCAAGAGATTCAGAAAGTGACCAAGTCATTGGGCTTAGAAATTGGAGCAGACGATTATGTGGCAAAACCATTTTAGTCCATTAACAATGATGGCTCGTATTAAAGCATTACATCGTCGTATTGGACGAGGAATTTCTAGTGAAACTCCAACAAATTCGGGACAATTTGATATAGAAACCAAACATGTTTCGATTAATACAAGAACTCATGAAGCCTTTATTGATGGGGTGAAAATTGATGGATTGACTCAAAAAGAATTTGATTTATTAGTCTTAATGGCACAACATCCTCGTCAAGTATTCTCAAGAGAACACTTATTAACGAAGATTTGGGAAGATCCATTTTACGGGGATGAGCGTACGATTGATGCACATATTAAAAAATTACGTCAAAAAATCGAAGCAGTAGGGACCTCATGTTATTCAAACGGTATGAGGGTGTAGGGATATAAATTTGATGATAGTGGGATTTAGAAGATGAAATATTTTTACCAACAATTAGTAGGATTTTTTTATCAGTTGTATTAGTATCCGTTGTTGTTTGTGGATTATTGTTTTATAATGTCGTGACGAATAAAAATTTTCATGCAACGGTCGCAACAACTATTTGGATATGCCAAAGCGATTTTAGTAAATGATTTAACAGCTGAACAAATTAATAGCAGCTTATCCTTATTGAAAAGATGAACATTTAGGAGTTGCGATTTTTGATAAAGAAAAATAAAATGACTTATCCAGCAACAGTATTAAATGTTAAAAGTTCATTATCTGATGATGAATTACAACATCTTCAAGATGGTTCTGCAATTAATATGAAGCAAACAAAGCATAATTTTGTAGGGTGAAGCAGCTGATTTAGTGACAATTTATTATCCGATTTTTAATAATCAAACTTATAATGGTTTTCTAGCGATTTCTAGTCCATTAAGTCGTATTGAAACGGAAATGGCAGAATTACGAAATTCTATTTTAGTAGGATTTTCATCAGCAGCAGTGGCAGGAGTTATTCTGAGTGTCTTATTTGCCAATTATCAAACAAGAAGGATTAATCGCTTAAGAAAAAGCGACACACGAAATTGCTGAAGGAAATTATGATATTTCGCTACCGACTCAAAAACGAGATGAATTTGATGATTTTAGTCATGGACTTTAATAAGATGGCAGAGTCATTACAGAAATCTGAACAAGAAATTGAACGACAAGAGAATTTAAGACGTCAATTAATGATGGATGTAGCTCATGAGATGAGAACACCACTAACAACGATGAATGGATTATTGGAAGGGATTAATTCACCATATGATTCCTGAATCCCGCCGCGAGAGAAGTTTAGAATTAATTACGAATGAAACACAACGTCTCATCCGATTAGTGAATGAAAAATCTAGATTATGAGAAAAATTCGTTCCGATCAAATTGTGTTAGTGAAACAAAACTTCTCAGGCGCAGAAGCTTTACAAAATGTTGTCGATCAATTACAAGAACTAGCTAAAAATAAGGGGAAATGACTTTACGCTGTGAATGTTCAGAAAACTTTACAGTTTATGCGGATTATGATCGCTTTTATTCAAATTTTAGTGAATATGACGAAAAAATGCGAACCAGTTTACAGATCATGGACATATTCTTCTTAAAGGATGGAATGAAGAAACGAAAGCTATTGTTCAAATTATTGATGATGGAATTGGAATCAATGAAAAAGAAGTAGAAGCAATCTGGGAAAAGATTTTATAAAGCAGATGTTTCAAGAAAGAGTACAAAATATGGGGAGTCTGGAATTGACTTTAGCGATTGTTCATTCATTAATGAACAGTCATCATGGAACAATCCAGACAGATAGTGAAGTTGGAAAGGGAACGACATTTACACTTACATTCCCTGAAAAGAAGAAAAAGAATAAGGAAAGGGATGAATCGGGAAATGTTGTTATTAGAACCAATCTATCAATGGCTAGAACAGTTATTGGACGGACGAATAAATCATTTCCTTTGATTCGTCTTTTTAATGAATAGTATCGATCATGCTCTCATATTCTTTATTGGATGGCTGGGAGTATGGTCGATTTCTCTCTTATTTAGAAAAATATCACAAACAAAAAGATTGATTGGAAATTAGAGAGTTATCTTCATTTGTTTATTTTTTTATTTACTCGTATTATTAAATATTACGATTTTTCGACAATCGAGTATTTTTTTAAATCTAATGAGGATCTCACCACGACCTTTGCAAGACATTTATTGGATACCTTTTTGTAGATAGTGTAAAACTATTTACACATGGATCACTATTTGCAGCATATTATAATGTATTTGGGAATATTATTTGGTTTATGCCAATGGGTTTATTTTGTGGGATTTTATTAAAGGAGAAAAAGTCATTATAAACTATCTTTTTGGGCTGGTTTATCTATCTCTCTTATAATAGAAATTAGTCAATGGTTATTTTCAACAGGTGTCACTCATATTGATGATGTGATTTGTAATGCGTTGGGAAGTGTTTTTGGGATATTGGTGTTATAAAAATATCAAGAAAGAAAAAGGAGATTAGAATTATGAAAGAAATCATTTTAAAAACGAAAAGCAGCTAAAATTAGTGAAAAAAAGGGTCTCCTTTATTAAATCAAGAGGATTTAGCAAAAACACTCGAAGCAAAAGAAGGCGAATGTGTTCGTGTTTGTGATGAAAAGAAAAGAATTTTTAGCAATGGCTTATGTAGGGTTTTCAACATAAAGGGATTGGATGGGTTTATTCTAAAAAGATGGTGAAAAATTAACTCCTCAATTTATAAAAGGAATCTTCCAAAAAGGCAGCACAAAAACGTTCTTCTTTACTGATGGATGAAAAGTACGACAGCTTTTCGTCTATTTAATGGAGAAGGAGATGGATTAGGTGGAATTACGATTGATTGGTATGATGGATTTGTAGTAGTTTCATGGTATAGTGCAGGAATTTATCAATGGAAAGAGTTGATAGTAGAACAACTACAAGAAGCAATTCCAAGTATCCGAGGGTATTTATGAAAAAAATTCGTTATGCTTCAAAAAGATAAATTACCGGAAAGTCAATTTGTAAGAGGAGTGAAGGCGAGTGAGCCACTGATTGTTCAAGAAGAAGGGGTTCGTTATGCAACGTATCTTGATGAAGGATTGATGACAGGGTATCTTTTTAGATCAACGTGAAGTTCGTACGTTGTTAAGAGATGACTATAGTGCTGGGAAAACCATTTTGAATTTATTTAGTTATACAGGAGCGTTTTCTGTAGCTGCAGCAATGGGTGGTGCGGTTCAAACAACGAGTGTGGATGTTGCCAATCGAAGTTTAGAGAAGACTAGGGAACAATTCGAGGCAAATGGAATTAATGTATCTGAGCAAAAAGATTTATGTAATGGATGTGTTTGATTATATTAAATATACAGCAAAAGAAGGCTTTTAACGTTTGATACGATTGTCTTAGATCCTCCTAGTTTTTGCTCGTACAAAGAAGAGAACTTTTTCGGTTGCGAAGGATTATGCAGGGTTAGTAGAGCAATTAGTTCCGTTAACGGCTAAGAAGGGACTTTAATTTTTGTCGACGAATGCGGCCAATGTTTCAGAGAAGCAATTTTTAGAGATGATTCATAAGGGGCTTCGCTCTTCTGGAAGAAGGTATCGTATAGCGCACCAGAAGAAATTGCCGATGGATTTTCCAGTGGCACCACATACACCGTTGAGTGATTATTTGAAGGTGATTTTTATAGAATGGATGTGAGGAACAGACTTCCTAATTTAGTAGTAATGGACGCCAGCAGCTTCGCTATCGCGAATCTATGGCTAAAAATCGAGCCTCAGGTCTCGATTTTTCCAGTACAGAAGCCACGCATTGTGGCTTCTATTACTGATACTACTACGGGAAGTCAATTCCTACTTTTTATATGGGGAAATTGCGTAAAGGTATGGGATTTCTGATGTAGTATAAAAGACAAGTTTATGGAAATAAGAAATCTATCTTTCATCAAAATGATGGATTTCACAAAATGTAAGCGCTAAGTTGTCATGGATTAAAAAAACAATTAAAAAAATTCAAAAATTTAAAAACAATTGCATGAATTGTCAGAATATTATATAATCTTCTCATCACTAAAAAAACAGATTATGAAATGAGGGATTATGATGAATTTAAAAATTTGGATTAGGATTGGTATCAGCAGCAATTTTAGCAGGATGTAGTGCAGGTGGTGCATCAAATGGTAACACAGTAAAAACTTGGGGGTAACTTTCGAGTTGACAGGTAACGTTGCCGCTTATGGTTCAGCTATGGATAATGCTGTTAAATTAGCCGTTGAACAAAAAGGAAAGTTATTAGATAAAGAATTAAAATATGTTTCTTACGATAACAAGTCAGAAAAAAACAGAAGTAGCTTCTGTAGCTAAAAAAATTAGTTTCTGAAAAAAAGTTGTTGGGGTTGTCGGACCAGCAACAACAGGAGATGCTCAAGTTTCAATTCCAATCATGGAACAAGCGAAAAATTCCAGCTGTATTCCCAGCAACAACAGGGGACGGAATTACATTAAAAGATGCGAAAAACCCAGAATCAGTATATGACTACATCTTCCGTGTATGTTTCTCTGATAATTATCAAGGGGTTGTAGGAGCAGGATTTGTAAGCCAAAAATTCCCAAATGCAAAAGTAGCAATTTTACAAGACTCAGCAAGTGACTACTCAAAAAGGTTTATCAGAAGCATTTGAAAAAAACTTATACAGATGCTAAAATCGGTGGACAAATTGTTGCGAAAGAAACTTATCAATCAAAAAGATACAGATTTCCAAGCAGTATTAACTTCATTAAAATCAAAAATCATTTGATGTATTATATATCCCAGGATATTACGAAGAAGTTGGTTTAATCATCAAACAAGCTCGTGAATTAGGGAATCACTCAACCAATCGTTGGTGGAGATGGATTATCAAGTGAGAAATTAGCAGAATTAGCTGGTAACAAAGCAAACTTAACAAATGTCTTCTATACAGCTCATTTCTCTGCTAAGAGTACAGATGCAGATGTTCAAGAATTCATCAAAGCTTATAAAGAAAAAAATATGGTACAACACCAGATTCATTCTCAGCTTTAGCATATGATGCAGCACAATTATTAATGAAAGCTATTGAAAAAGCAGGTTCAACTGATGCTCAAGCAATCAAAAAGCATTAGCAGAATCTACAGATTTTGACGGTGTTACTGGTACATTCTACAATGGGGAAAGATCATACTCCTGTTAAATCAACAGTTGTTATCGAATTCCAAAATGGTGAAGAAGTAAGTGCTAAAAGAATATTCAGCACAATAATATATAAAGTATTGAGGAAAGAGAGGCAGTTGGGGAGACCCGCCTCTTTTTCACATGATAGGCAAATTAACAACAATATTAGAAAAAAATTCGGTTTTTAAAGAGAAAGGAGCTTAAAATGGAGCTATTGATACAACAATTAGTCAATGGGATTGCCTTAGGTAGTATTTATGCTTTTAGTGGCACTTGGCTATACAATGGTTTATGGAACAATTAAATTAATCAACTTCGCTCATGGTGATGTTTATATGATGGGTGCTTTTGTTGGTTTTTATGCAATGAATGGATTGAGGGTTAAATATTTTCTTATCTCTTCTATTAGCAATGGTTAGCTGTGCTGTTTTAGGAGTTGTTATTGAGAGAGTAGCGTATAAACCTTTAAGACGTTCAACTCGTGTTGCTGCTTTGATTACAGCAATTGGGGTTTCATTTTTTTACTTGAAAATGTAATGAGTTATCTATTCGGAGCAGAAATTCGTCCATTCCCATCTGATTTTTGGAACAACAAACTACACTTTATTTGGCAATATTACGATTAATGGAAAGCAAATTTTAATTTTTGCTACAACAGTCATTTTAATGGCATTATTACAATTCATCGTTCATTACACAAAAATGGGGAAAGCCATGCGTGCAGTTGCAGTGGATGAAGATGCAGCTCAATTAATGGGGATTGATGTAGATCAAGTGATTTCATTTACATTTGCATTAGGTTCAAGTCTTGCAGGGATTGCAGGGGTATTAGTGGCGTTATACTATAATACATTCTCTGCAACAATGGGGATTGTACCTGGGTTGAAAGCTTTCGTAGCAGCGGTATTAGGTGGAATTGGTAGTATTCCAGGTGCTATGATTGGTGGCTATGTCATTGGTTTATTAGAAACTTTAGTTAGCTATTTAGGATTCTCTCCATATAAAGATGGAGTAGTTTACTTCCTATTATTTGTTATTTTTATTAGTATTACCAGCAGGCTTGTTTTGGTAAAAATGTTAAAGAGAAAGTGTAGGTGAGAAACATGCAACGATTTCATCAGAAAAAATCTTATTTGGGTAGCTTCTGCAGTAGTCATTTATTTATTACTTCAAGTGTTAGTTCAAGTAGGAGTGATTAATTTCTATTATGAAAAGTACTTTTATTAACATCATGATTAATATTATTTTCGCAGTCGGATTAAATTTAATCTTGGGAGTTGCAGGTCAATTCTCACTAGGGCATGCTGGATTTATTGCAATTGGAGCTTATAGTGCTGCTATTATCGGGAAAGCGGTTAGTGGTTTAGCTGGTTTATTTGCTGGCATGGCAGTGGGAGTAGTCATTTCAATTGTAATTGCTTATTTAGTTGGTTTTACCAACGCTTCGTTTAAAAAGGGGACTATTTAGCCATTGCAACTTTAGGAGTTGCTGAAATTATTCGTGTAGCATTAAAATAATATGAAAAATTACAAATGGTGCTGCAGGGATTAGTGGAGTTCCATTAACAACAACATGGACAATTGTTTATATCGCATTTAGTTTTAACAACTATTTTAGTATTAAACTATGCCAATAGTAGTGCAGGTCGTGCGACTTATGCGGTATTACAAGATGAAATTGCAGCAGAATCTATGGGGGTAAATGTTACTCGTTATAAAAATGTTAGCTTTCATCATTGGTGCAGCTACAGCAAGTATTGGTGGAACATTAACAGCAACGTATTTAGGAACTGTAACACCAAGTGACTTTACATTTATGAAATCAATCGATGTATTAATCATTGTTGTATTCGGAGGAATCGGTAGTTTTACTGGTTCATTTGTCGCAGCGATTTTTACTAGGAATTATTAATACATTCTTACAACCATTTGGACAATTACGTATGATTATTTATGCAGTAGCATTAATTTTAATTATGATTTTCCGTCCAGGTGGATTGTTAGGAACTTGGGAATTTCGTTTTGGTACATTCTTAAGTAATAAATTGAAGAAAAAAAGAGAAAGGAGAAACAGAATGAGTTTATTAGAAGTAAAAGGTTTAACAAAAAAATTTTTGGTGGATTATCAGCTGTTTTCGAACGTTTCTCTTAAAAGCTGAAAAAGGAGAATTAATTGGATTAATTGGACCAAATGGTGCCGGTAAAACAACATTCTTCAACCTTTTAACAGGAGTATATGTTCCAACAGAAGGAACCATTGAATTAGAAACTGAAAATGGTAAAACATTATTAAACGGAATTGCACCTAATAAAATTACAGAATTAGGATTAGCACGTACCTTCCAAAAATATTCGTTTATTTAAAGATTTAACAGTATTAGAAAATGTAATGGTAGCGATGCATGCGCATAAAGGAAATTCATTATTCTCAAGTTTATTCAGAACAAAAAGCTTATTATGAAACAGAAAAATGATGAAAGAAGAAGCGCTAGAATTATTAAAAAAATCTTCAACTTAGAATCATTTGCTCAAGATAAAGCGAAAAACTTAGCTTATGGACAACAACGTGAATTAGAAATCGTTCGTGCCTTTAGCAACAAAAACCAAAAATTTTATTCTTAGATGAACCTGCTGCAGGGATGAATCCACAAGAAACAGCAAATCTAACAAAAATTAATTTCGCAAATCCAAGAACAATTCGGTTAACAGTCGTACTAATTGAACACGATATGTCATTAGTGATGGAAATTTGCCAACGTCTATATGTATTAGAATATGGAAGATTATTAGCACATGGAACACCAGAAGAAATTAAGAAAAAAATCCTGATGTTATTCGTAGCTTACTTAGGAGGAGAGTAATCATGTTAGAAGTAAAAAGATTTAAGTGTACATTATGGCATGATTCAAGCCGTTAAAGATGTAAGCTTTACTGTTAACGAAGGAGAAATTGTTTCTCTAATCGGTGCTAATGGTGCTGGAAAAATCAACAATTTTAAAAAAACTTTATCAGGTTTAGTACGTCCAAGTGCTGGAACGATTGAATATTTAGGTCAAGATATTACGAAAATTACCTGCGAAAAATTGTTTCATTAGGGTTTAGCGCAAGTTCCAGAAGGTCGTCACGTATTTAGAGGACTTTCAGTAAAAGAAAACCTTGATTTAGGAGCATTTTTAAGAAATGATAAAGAGGAAATTCAAAAAGATATGAAAGCTATTTTTGAGAGATTCCCGATTTTAGAAGAACGTAAAAAAATCAAGATGCTGCGACATTATCAGGTGGGGAACAACAAATGTTAGCGATGGGACGTGCGTTAATGACTCGTCCAAAACTATTGTTATTAGATGAACCATCAATGGGATTAGCACCAATTTTTCATTAAAGAAATCTTCAATATCATTCAAGAAATTCAAAAACAAGGAACTACTGTTTTGCTTATTGAGCAAAATGCGAAAATGGCATTATCAATTGCTTCAAGAGGGTATGTATTAGAAACAGGATCTGTGGTATTATCAGGTACAGGTAAGGATTACTTGAAAGTGAAGATGTTCAAAAAAGCATATTTAGGGGGATAATCATGGAAGTAAAAGATTATATGTCAACAAACTTAATAACTGTTGCACCAAATACAACTGTTATGAAAGCATTAGATTTAATGAAAGAACATGATGTGCATCGTCTTCCAGTTGTTGAAGGAGACAAATTAGTAGGATTATTAACAGCTGAATTAGTCGCTCAAAACTCACCTTCAATGGCAACAAGTTTAAGTGTGCATGAATTAAATTATCTATTAAATAAAAACGACTGCTAAAGATATTATGTTGAAAACAAGTCATTACTGTAAAAACCAACGGCTGTCTTAGAAGAAGCTGCTTCTATTATGAGACAACAAGGAATTGGCGTTTTACCAGTTCTTGAATCAAGAGGAAACTTAGTAGGAATTATTACTGCTAAAGATATTATGGATGCGTTCATTGATATTTCAGGTTATAACACTCCAGGTTCTCGTTTATTTATTGAAATTAATGAAGATAAACCTGGTCCATTAGAAGATATCTCAAATGTTTTACGTGATCATAATGTCAATGTAGATACAATTTCTGTGTATCACCGTGAAGGAAAAAGTACAAGTAGTACTTCACGTGGATTCTGAAAATCCAGATGAAGTAGCAGACTTTATCGCACAAAGAGGATATAGAATCTTATCTTCAATGAAAAAAATAGAGAATAAATCATAGACTTTTCCAAGAGGCTAAGGCTTTTCTTATTGGGAAAAGTCTATTTCTTTGTTTCATATAAGATAGTAGCTTTTCTTTGTTCAATGGAAGATTTTCTGCTATACTAGTACTACTACACTAGAGGGTTAAAGGAGAAATATCATGAAGTATGATTTTACAACAGAAATAAACCGTCATGGAAAAGATGCGATGGCTGTTGACGGATTAGGATTGATTCCAGGAAAAGCACCAAACCCACCTAAGGAAGGGTTCGATGTGATTCCAATGTGGATTGCAGATATGAATTTTGCGACAGTTCCAACAGTGATTCAAGCAATGACAGAACGTTTAGAACATCCGATTTTTGGATATTTTCATGCAACCAAAAAGAATATTATAATGCCATTATTCGTTGGCACCAATTTCATCATCAAGTCGAAGGATTAACTGCAAAAACATATTGGTTATCACAATAGTGTGTTAGGAGGAGTTGTTTCAGCATTAACTTCTTTTGCAACGCCTGGAGATTCCATTTTTAGTGCATAGTCCAACTTATGGAGGATTTACAGAAGTTTTAAAAAAATAACGGATTTAATATTGTACTAAGTCCATTAGTAAAAGATGAAGAAGGAGTTTATCGTATCGACTATAAAGATATGGAAGAAAAAATTCGCAAAAATCATATTCATGTATCTGTTTTCTGTTCACCACATAATCCAACAGGTCGTGTTTGGAATCGTGAAGAATTGGAAAAAGTGATGGCTATTTATCAAAAAAATATGATGTAACGGTTATTTCTGATGAGATTTGGTCGGACTTAGTCATGCCAGGAGTGAAACATATTCCAACTCAAAGTGTGTCTGAAGATGCTAAGAATCGTACGATTGCATTTTTATGCACCAAGTAAGACATTTAACTTAGCTGGTTTAGTAGCTGCTTATCATATTATTTATAGTGATTTATTAAGAGATAGAGTGAATGCAAAAGGTAGTAAGTCTCATTATAATGTGATGAATGTATTATCAATGCATGCTTTAATGGGCGCTTATCAACCAGAAGGTTATGAGTGGCTGGAAGAATTAAGACAAGTATTGTATCAAAAATATGACATATGTTTGTGACTTCATTAGGGATCATTTCGAAGGAGTATCCGTAACAAATACAGAAGGAACCTATGTGATTTTTATCGATTGTAAGGAGTATTTAGAAAAAATGACATTACGATTGATGAATTACAAAAAAACGAGGATCAGATGTGGGAGTGGCTTGGCAAGATGGAAGAATTTTTAATGGCCCAACTCATATTCGGTTAAAATGTAGCATTACCATTTACAAGAATTCAAGAAGCTTGTGAGAGAATGAAAAAAATATGTATTTATTTAAAGGAGAGAAACATGAAAAATTATTCATACAGATAAAGCACCAGCAGCAATTGGACCGTATTCTCAAGGAGTATTATGTTCAGGAAATTTCTTATATGTTTCAGGACAATTACCAATTGTTCCAGAAACAGGAGAATTTGCAGGAGAAGATATTGTTAGCCAAACACATCAATCATTGAAAAATATTCAAGTGATTTTAGAACAAGCCGGTATGGGATTAGAAAATGTAGTAAGTACAACCATTTATTTAAGTGATATTGCTCATTTCCAACAAATGAATGAAGTTTATGCGACTTATTTTAAAGAAAAATTGCCCAGCACGTGCTGCTTTCCAAGTAGCAGCATTACCAAAAAAATGCACTAGTAGAAATCCAAGCAGTCGCTTGTCAGTAACGGAAAAACAGCCAGCAGAAATTTCTGCTGGCTGTTTTCGTTATGATACAATATTTTAAATAAATATGATTGGAAGAGAAAAGTCATTTTATAGTAGTATGGGTAATAGAAGCGAGAGCTTCTATTACAGGGGAAATCGAGACTAAGGGTCGATTTCTAGCCAAGAGATTCGCAAAGCGAAGCTATGGCGTCCTAATACTACAATAAAATGACTTTTCGAATGTTATTTAAGGAAAAACGAACTAGCTAATACGATAATCCCTAGAATAATACGATACCAACCAAATGCTTGGAAAGTCGTTTCGTTTTAAAATAGCTCAATAAGAATTTGATAACAATTAGTGAAACGAAGAAAGAAACGATTGATCCCACTAATAAAAATAATCAATTCTGCACTTGTATAGTGGAATCCAAATTTTAATAATTTTAAGTCCACTAGCTCCAAAACATAATTGGAATACTCATAAAGAAAGAAAATTCTGTAGCTACGAAACGATTCGTTCCAACTAATAATCCCCCTAAAATGGTAGAACCAGAACGAGAAGTTCCTGGGATTAAAGCTAGAGTTTGGAATAAACCAATTTTTAATAGCTGTTATATAATCTAGTTCTTCAAAATGAATGAATACGAGGTTCAACTGTTTTATGACGACGCTCGATGACAATAAATGCAATCCCGTAAACAATTAAAGTTGTTGCAATGACAATTGCTTTATTAAAGTATTCATCCATAAAGTCATTTAATAATAATCCTCCAACGATAGCAGGAATACAACCGATAATAACTTTTTCCATAGTTCAATGGTCGCTAAAAAATTCTTTTGCGAGTTTTTTTACCTTCAAATGGATTTAACTTGTTAAAGTATAAAATCACAACGGCAAAAAATAGCACCAAGTTGGATGACTACATTAAACATATCTTGAAACTTTGGACTAACATCCAATTTTAAAATTTCATTTGCTAAAAATTAAATGTCCTGTACTACTAATTGGTAACCATTCAGTTACCCCTTCAATAATTCCTAAAAATTATTGTTTTAATGATTTCAATTATCGTAATCAAAAAATCACTCCTTTATAATGTCTGAATGTAAGTATAAAGGTTTATGAGTAAAATTTCTACACAAATCTTTAAAAAAAGATAAAAGGAATAGGGTTTTTATTCAAAAATCCAAAAAAATATGATATACTAGCGATAAATAAGTAGAGAGGATGATTAGATGTTCGGATTTTTCAAAAAGAAAAGCAAAAAGAAGTAACCCCTGAATTAGAATTGTTTGCAGTTGCTGAAGGAGAAGTAGTAGCCATTACAGAAATTAATGACCCAGTATTTTCTCAAAAAATTCATGGGAGATGGATATGCTGTATTACCAACGAATGGTGTGATTACTTCACCCTGTAGTTGGGGAAGTGATTAATGTTTTCCCAACAAAAACATGCTGTAGGAATTAAAACAGATAATGGTGTTGAAGTATTATTACATATGGGAATCGATACAGTTGAATTACAAGGGGCTCCTTTTGATACAGTTGTAACTGTGGGGCAACGTGTAGATCAAAAACACCGTGATTTCTACTGTAGATTTAGAAGCAGTAAAAAGTAGCTGGTAAAAGATACTCCTATGATTGTAGCTTTAACAAATATGGATAAAATTGCAAACTTATCAATTACAACAGGAAGTACATCATCATCTTCTAAAAATTGGTGAAGCGACAGTTAACTTATATTATGAAAAACCACCCGTTAGAAGGGTGGTTTTTTTGTTTAAAACGGAATCACACAAACCACTTCTGGTGCGAAGAAGTCTTTTTGACAAAGGGTTAATGTACCCGTTTCAATATTACGTTCGTAAAGCGTTAAGTTGTCGGATTCTTGATGTCCAATGACGACAAAGCGTTCATCCTTATTTAAGTGGAAATCACGTGGTACACTTCCAAAAGTATCATAATCAGCTACCAATGTTAATGAGCCTGTTTCTTCGTGTACTTTGAAAAACATAAATACGATCATACCCACGATTACTAGCGTATAGGAATTTCCGTTCTTGGTTAAATGAATAGCTCCACCCCATGCTTGTTGTTCAGATGTTGTTAATAAGTGCTGTTCAATAAAAGAAAAGCTTCCATTTTCAGCATTATATGCTAATACTCAATACTAGCATTCAATTCTGCAAATTAAATATGCAATCGGTAGACTTGGGTGGAAAGCTAAATGACGAGGTCCTGCTCCTTTTCTACTGTGATATGTAGAAACACGTTGAAGTTTTTCACCGTCTTGTTGATAAGTAGCTACAATATCACTTCCTAAATCACAAACTACAATCCATTTTTCATCTGGAGTATAGTCAGTATAATGAACATGAGGTTGCTTATCTTCAAAAAGAAGGATGAATGATGCGATCTTCTAATGTTACTGCTGCATCAAATTTGTAAGAAGAAACATGTCCTTCATGATAATTAGCTGCCAATAAATGTTCGGATTCTTTGTTAAATGCAATATAACAAGGAACGGCTGTTGTATCATGGTAGTGAGAAACCTTTGTTAAAGTTTCTGCTTGTTGTGATTAAACACTGTAATTCCACCAATTTTCTTCTTTTGAAACAGCTGCTAGTAATGAATGGTCAGCATTCAATGCTAGATAAGTAGGATTTTCAATTTCAGCTTCTAATGTTAGATTTGAGAATTGTTTTTCAGTATCTAATTGTACAGAATAAAATGCCTTTACTGACACGTTTTTGTATAAGTTCCTAGAAAGAACTTTTTCAGTCATATCAATCAACTCCTTCAAATATCGTTTAGAATATAGTAGCACGGTTCTTAAAAATAAAAAAATTCCTTCTCAAAAAAATTTTTTTATTTAGTTGAAAATATGATACACTAGAGCTAAATTTTAGAAAAACGAGGTGCCTTGAATGGAAGAATTCGAACATACAACTTCATCAAAAACATGGTTTTGGAAATGGTTTTTGAATAATCGATTAGTGAATACATTGTTAGTGATTTTACTCCTTTTTAATTAATATTTTTGTTTTTACTAAAAATCTCTTACATTTTTTTCTCCATTAAAAGGATTTTTCTCCATTATTGGATTTCCAATGGTAGGTGCTGGAATTTTATTTTTATATGGTTAAACCAATTCAAGATTTTTCTAGTGGATAAGGGCGTTCATAAATCTGTAGCAATACTATTGAATTTTATTTTATTGATTGTCCTATTATTAGCAGCTATTTTTAGTTTTATTCCGATTGTAGAAAAAACAGTTAAGAGAATTAGTGACTCAATTGCCAACTTATTATCAAATTATTAGTCAACAAGTCGAACGTGTTGTACAAAGTAATACTTTTTCAGCAGTACAAGAACAATTAAATGGAATTAATATGGATTTTATACAATCTTTAGGAACAAGAGTGAATAGCCTATTGAATGTTACATTTAGTGGGATTGGAAATGTTGTTGGAGCTGTTGGAGAATTTATGATTGGAATTATTACAATGCCAATTCTGTTATTCTACTTATTACAAGATGGAGAAAAATTTTTACCTGCAGTACTCCAGGTTTTTCCCAACTCGTTCTCGTAAACGAATGAGCATCGTATTAATAGAAATGAATCAACAAATTAGTTCTTATATTCGAGGACAATTAACCGTAGCGATTGCGGTAGCGATTATGTTCTCAATTGGATATGCGATTATTGGTTTGCCTTATGGTGTGACTATTGCGATTTTAGCAGGTGCATTAAATGTTATTCCATATGTTGGTTCATTCTTTGGGATTTTACCTGCATTAGTAGTAGGCTTTTGTTATTTCACCGTGGATGTTTGTTCAAGTATTTATTGTATTTGTGATTGAGCAAACATTAGAAGGAAGAATTGTTTCTCCGTTAATTTTTAGGAAATTCATTACAAATGCATCCAGTGACAATTTTAGTTGTGTTACTTTCAACTGGTAAAATTTTTGGTTTAGTTGGACTATTATTAGGGAGTTCCAGGTTATGCTGTTTTAAAAGTTATTATTAGTCATATTTTTGATTGGTATAAAGAATATTCTGGTTTTGTATGTAGAAGAACCAAAAAAATAGAAGAAAATTTAGTGAAAGAATAAAAATAAAAAAACACTTTTTCGAAAAAGCATAGTTATAAGTAGAGAGTTTATAACGGATAGCTAAATCGAAAGGAGTGTTTTTTTGTGGTTTATAAGTTTTATAGTGGGCTCATGTATTGGAAGTTTTTGAATGTAGTGGCTTTAAGATTACAAAGGGAAGAAGATTTTTATTCGAGGACATTCTCATTGTGAAGCGTGTTTACATGAATTAAATTGGAAAGATTTGATACCTGTTCTTTCATGGGTCTTGTTAAAAGGGAAATGTCGTTATTGTGGAAGAAATATTTCGCCTCGTTATTGGATGGTAGAAGTTGTATCGGGAGGAATGTTTCTTTTAATGACCGGAATATGGAATGGAAGAGCATGGACGGGATTGTTGGATTTGTGGTTGTTAGTAAGTTTAGCCATTTTTTTGTAGTTTAACCGATTTACAAGAACAAGTGATTTATCCGAAAGTTTTAGTAATAGTTGGATTACTGCATATTATAATAAAAAAATTTTTAGTACGCTTGGAAACTTACACTTGCAATCTATATTAGTTGCTGGAGTATTCTATGGGGGTATTTATGCTTTAGGTTATTTACTATGGAAGGAAGAAGTGTTTGGATTAGGAGATTGTTATTATTTAGCGACAGTTGCATTGTGGTATTCTGTAAAAGAAATTATACTCATTGGTTTACTTTCATTTTGTCGTGGGTGGAGCAATATTTGGATTCTTTTTGGTTTGGAAAAAAAGAGCGAATAGAAAGAGTAGCATTTGTTCCATTTATTGTGATAGCCCAAGTTTTTAGTGATGAGTTTAGGTGTGCAATGGTTTGGGTGGTGAAGATGAAGTGGGAGGATGTGTGTACTAAAGTATTTAAATTTTACTAATAAAGGAAAAGAATAATTGAATTGCGAAATCTTACTAGAATATTGTTACTATCACTTGAAACATTAAATGATATAAGTTTTGAAAAACCATTTACATAAAAGTCATAAGACATATATTCTAACGATAAGAGAACAATAAAAAAACTAGGAGTGAAGTACATGAAGAAACTAAGTAATCAATTTCCTTTTTTAATAATCATTGTGTTAGCTTTTTTTATGGCTTACCCTTTATCGATCGAGAAAGTGGAATGTTAACATTATTAATACTATTTCCTCTCGTGTGTTTTCTTGTCGCTCTTGTATATGGTTTAAAAACATTCATTTAATTTAGTGTATTCCATTTTAGTAATGGCACTTTTATTCCAACGATTTTTTTATATTTTTATAATGAAACAGCTAGTTTTTATATAGGAGCCTATGGACTGATTTCTATCATAGGAAATTTATTAGGAAGTCTAATAAGAAAGATATTTAATAGAAGTGCAGAAGTTTAAATTGGTAAAGACGATAGATCAAATAGGCTATCGTCTTTTTGATTTTATTTAGGTGAAAAACAATATGATGGAAGCTAATGATAAAAATACTTAATCGAACAGGAATAGTAAATGAAACAATAACATTAACAAACAATTATTAACATTAAAATGTAATTAGGGAAAAATAAGAATTTTCAAAAAAATAAAAAAACTTAATATACGATATAGAAAAAAATTTTCTAAAAAAACGAAAGTGTTTTTCTTGTGAAATTTTTTTATTTTTCAAAAATATTTCTTTTATTAGTAAAAAGGCTTACATAATCATAAGAGTTTAGGGAAATGAAATGAAAGAAAAATAAAAAAAGAAAGAGAATGATTTGATTTCGATTCAAATGATGAAATAAATATATTAAAAATTATTTTAACTAAAAAAACTAACTTGAAAACGAATACATTTAGGAGTAAGATAGACCCATAAGGAAATGGACTGAAAAAAATAAGTCTGATCAACTTATATTTCTGTTTCCTAAGCTATGAATTCATAACTGTTCAAATTTTTAATTAGGATGGTGGCTATTATGTCAAACCCAATTCACGTGTTTTTCTGAAATTGGACGTTTAAAGAAAGTTTGTTTGCATCGACCAGGTAAAGAGTTAGAAAATTTGATGCCAGACTATCTAGAACGTTTATTATTCGATGATATTCCATATTTAGAAGATGCTCAAAAAGAACATGATGCATTTGCAGAAACTCTTCGTAACGCTGGAGTAGAAGTTTTTATACTTAGAAAAATTAGCAGCTGAAGCAATCGATGCTGCAGGCGTTCGTGAAGAATTCGTAGATGAATGGTTATCAGAAAGTGGAGTAGCAAGTGTTGCATCTCAAAAAAAGCAATTAAAGAACACTTATTATCACTACCAACATTTGATTTGGTATTGAAATCAATGGAAGGTTTCCGTAAAACTGAAGTTCAAGCAGAAGCTACAACTTTAGCAGGTATGTACGAAACAGATTATCCATTTGTAGTAGATCCAATGCCAAACTTATACTTTCACTCGTGATCCATTTGCTACAATGGCAAACGGTGTTTCATTAAACCATATGTATGCAGATACACGTAATCGTGAAACAATTTACGGTAAATATATTTTTCACTTATCACCCAGTATATGGAAATGGAAAAGTTCCATTCTTCTATAATCGTACAGAAGATACTCGTATCGAAGGTGGAGATGAGTTAGTTCTTTTCTAAAGAAGTATTAGCTGTAGGTATTTCTCAACGTACAGATGCTCGTTCAATTGAAAAAAATTGCTCATAAATTATTTGCAGAAACTGATTTCAAAACAAGTGTTAGCATTTGTAATTAGTGAAAACCGTAAATTCATGCATTTAGATACTGTATTTACACATATCGACTATGATAAATTTACTATCCATCCAGAAATTCAAGGCGGATTAAAAGTATTCTCTATTACAAAAAGGAGAAAAATGGTGCGCTTAACATTGAATTAACTGAAGATAAATTAGAAAATGTATTAGCAAAAGCATTAGGCTTACCTTCTGTAACATTAATCCCATGTGGTGGCGGAGATCCAGTTGAAGCTGCTCGTGAACAATGGAACGACGGTTCTAATACATTAACAATTGCACCAGGGGAAGTAGTTGTATATGACCGTAACGTTGTGACAAACGCAATCCTTGAACAATATGGTATTAAATTACACAAGATCTCGCGGAAGTGAATTAGTTCGTGGTCGTGGTGGCCCACGTTGTATGTCAATGCCATTTGAACGTGAAGATTTATAATTAAAATCAAAATTTTTATGATATAATAAAGATAGAATTACAATTTTGAAAGGAGTCATTCCACATATGACACAAGTATTCCAAGGCCGTAGCTTTTTAAAAGAAAAAAAGATTTTCACTCGTGCAGAAATAGAATATTTAATCGACTTTTTCAGCACACGTTAAAGATTTGAAAAAAACGTGGTGTTCCACATAAATTCCTAGAAGGTAAAAAAACATTGCCTTATTATTCGAAAAACATCTACTCGTACTCGTGCAGCTTTTCACAACTGCAGCAGTCGACTTAGGTGCTCAACCAGAATATTTAGGTAAAAAACGACATCCAATTAGGTAAGAAAGAATCAGTGGAAGATACTGCTAAAGTTTTAGGCCGTATGTTTGATGGAATCGAATTCCGTGGATTCAGCCAACAAGTCTGTGAAGATTTAGCAAAATACGCTGGTGTTCCTGTATGGAATGGTTTAACAGATGCATGGCATCCAACACAAAATGATTGCTGACTACTTAACTGTTAAAGAAAACTTCGGTAAATTAGAAGGATTAACATTAGTTTACTGTGGTGACGGTCGTAACAACGTTGCAAACAGCTTATTAGTAACAGGTGCAATCTTAGGTGTTAACGTTCATATCTTCTCACCAAAAGAATTATTCCCAGAAGAAGAAGTAGTTGCATTAGCTGAAGGATATGCTAAAGAAAGTGGCGCTCATATATTAATTACTGACGACGCTGAAAAAGCTGTTAAAGGTGCAGATGTATTATATACTGACGTATGGGTATCAATGGGTGAAGAAGACAAATTCGCTGAACGTGTAAACTTATTACAACCTTACCAAATTAATATGGATTTAGTTCGTAAAGCTGAAAACGAAGATTTAATCGTTTTACACTGCTTACCAGCATTCCATGATACTGAAACAGAATACGGTAAAAACATTGCTGAAGAATTTGGCGTTAAAGAAATGGAAATTACTGATGAAGTATTCCGTAGTAAATATGCTCGTCAATTCGATCAAGCTGAAAACCGTATGCACTCAATTAAAGCAATTATGGCTTTTAACTGCAGGTAACTTATTTGTAAACAAAGTTTAATAACAAAAGTAATATAAAAAGCCATTCTGGTTCTGATGTTGAATCAGAATTAGAATGGTCTTTTTATAGATAAACGGAGGATATTATTATGGCTGAACAAGTAGCTGAAAAAAAAGGTTTTAAAATGCCTTCTTCATATACTGTTTTATTCATTATCATTGCAATTATGGCTTTATTTACTTGGATTATTCCAGCAGGACAATACGATAAAAACAGAAGATGGAAATTTAATCGCTGGTACTTACCAACAAGTTGATTCAAACCCTCAAGGTTTTTACGATGTTGTAATGTCTCCAGTATACGGTATGTTAGGACGCGAACATAAATTAAACGAAGGTGAACCTAATGAAATCACATTAAAAACTGAAGGTGCGATTCAAGTTTCATTCTTTATTTTAATGGTTGGTGGATTCTTAGGAGTTGTTACTGAAACAGGAGCTTTAGACGTAGGGATTGCTTCAATCGTTCGTAAATATAAAGGTCGTGAAAAAGCTTTAATTCCTGTGTTAATGTTATTATTTGCATTAGGTGGAACAACTTATGGTATGGGTGAAGAAACAATGGCGTTCTACCCATTAATCGTTCCTGTAATGTTAGCAGTAGGTTTTGATACAATTACTGGGGTAGCAATTGTATTAATTGGGTCTCAAATTGGATGTTTAGCTTCAACAGTTAACCCATTTGCAACAGGGGTTGCTTCAGATGCGGCTGGTATTAGTGTTGCAGAAGGTATTGGATTACGTTTTATCTTCTTCGTTGTAATGTGGGCAATTTCTGCATTCTATGTATACAACTATGCAAGCAAAGTAGAAAAAGATCATTCTAAATCTTATACATTTGCTACACGTGAAGCTGATTTATCATACTTCAACGTTGAACAAACAGATGCTGAATTAAGTGGTAAAACAAAAAAAGCTGTATTAACAGTATTCCTATTCACGTTCATTATCATGATTTTTAAGTTTAATTCCATGGGCTAAATTTAATATTCATGTATTCGAAAAAATTAATGAAGTTATCATTGGTATTCCATTTATCGGTCAAGTATTCGGTCAATCATTACCTTTTAGGTGAATGGTACTTCCCTGAAATTACAATGTTATTCTTAATGATGGCTGTATTAGTAGGTATTACTTACAGAATGAAAGAAGAAAAAAATTCGTTCAAGTATTTATGACAGGTGCTGCAGACTTATTAGGTGTTGCTTTTAATCTGTGCATTAGCTCGTGGTATCCAAGTAATTATGAACGATGGTATGATTACAGCTACAATCTTGAACTTCGGTGAACATGCATTATCAGGTTTATCAGCTCAAGTGTTTATCGTATTAACATACATCTTCTACTTACCATTATCATTCTTAATTCCTTCTTCTTCAGGTTTAGCAGGTGCTACAATTGGTATCTTAGCTCCTTTTAGGAGAATTCGTAAATGTATCTCAAGCATTAGTAATTACTGCTTTCCAATCAGCAAAATGGGGTACTAAACTTACTATCACCAACTTCAGGTATCGTAATGGGTGCATTAGCATTAGGACGTATCGAAATCACAACTTGGTGGAAATTTGTTGCTAAATTAGTAGGTATTGTAATGGGCGTTTCAATCCTATTATTAATCTTAGGAACATTTATCAATATTTAATGAATTAGTTTAATAGATATTTTAAGAACTCCCCTCGTTTTTAAGGGGGATTTCTTATTCTTAAGGAGGATACGATGAGCACATTTATTACAGAAAAACATAAAGAAGAATGTATTGAATCGATTAAACGATTGGTTCGTATTCCTTCTGTCCTAAATGAAGGTGAAGGAGACACTCCTTTTGGAAAAGATATTCAATTTGCATTAGAAGATGCATTGGCTTTATGTCGTGAACTAGGCTTTAGTACTTACATTGATTCTAAAGGATATTATGGTTATGCTGAAGTGGGAAGTGGAGAAGAGTCATTAGCTATTCTATGCCACTTGGATGTTGTTCCAGCAGGAGATTTGAATAATTGGGATACTCCTCCATTTGAAGCTGTTCTAAAAGATGGTTTCTTATATGGAAGAGGGACTCAAGATGATAAAGGACCTTCAATGGCAGCCTTATATGCAGTAAAAGCATTAATGGATGCAGGAGTAGAATTTGATAAACGAATTCGATTCATTTTTTTGGGACTGATGAAGAAACATTATGGCGTTGTTTAGCTCTGTTATGGAGAGTTAGAAGAAGTTGCAACAATGGGATTCGCACCTGATGCAGAGTTTCCGTTAACATATGCTGAAAAAGGTTTATTACAAGTAAAATTGCATGGGCCAGGAAGCGACACTTTAGACTTTCATTCAGGAGATGCTTTCAATGTAGTACCAGGTAAAGCATCTTATAAAGGTGAGTATTTCTCTCAAGTAGTAGAGAAATTATCTTCATTAAAATTTGAATATGAAACACATGAAGATGAAGTGACTGTTCTAGGAGTTTCTAAACACGCAAAAGATGCACCACTTGGTGTGAATGCATTAGTGCGCTTAGTAAAAGGACTTCATTCAGCTGTTGAACATTCAGCCCTTAGCATTTATTTCAGAAGTAGTTGGGAGAAGATGCTACAGGAAGTAGTATTTTAGGAAAAATTGAAGATGAGCCATCAGGTGGTTTAACATTCAATGTAGCAGGTGTGACAATTACACCAGAAAAATCAGAAATTCGTATTGATATTCGTATTCCAGTATTAGCAGATAAAGATGCAATTGTCAAAACTCTATCTGAAAAAGCAAAAAGAATTTGGATTAGAGTATGAAGAATATGATTATTTAGGACCATTGTATGTTCCATTAGATAGTGTTCTAGTAGATACATTAATGGCTGTATACCAAGAAAAAAACTGGTGATACAACTCATTTACCACAATCTTCAGGAGGAGCAACTTTTGCTCGTACGATGAAAAAATTGTGTTGCTTATGGAGCAGTATTCCCAGATTCACCAATTACATTCCATATGGAAAAATGAAAAATGTCGCTAAGAGATATATTTGATTCAATGGATATTTATGCAGAAGCAGTATATCGACTAGCAGGTAAAAAAATAGTATAGGATTAAGTTTTAATCATAAAGGAGTTTATAAATATGTCACGTAAAATCGTAGTAGCGTTAGGCGGTAACGCAATTTTATCATCAGATGCTTCAGCAAAAGCACAACAAGAAGCATTAATTCAAACAGCAAAATACTTAGTACAATTCATTGAAAATGGCGACGAATTAGTTAGTTACTCACGGTAATGGACCACAAGTTGGTAACTTATTATTACAACAAGCAGCAGCAGATTCAGAAAAAAATCCAGCAATGCCATTAGATACATGTGTTGCGATGACAGAAGGATCAATCGGATTCTGGTTACAAAATGCATTAGTTAATGAATTACAAGCACGTGGCATTAAAAAGATGTAGCTGCAGTAGTAACACAAGTAATCGTTTCAAAAGACGATCCAGCATTCTCAAATCCAACTAAACCAATTGGACCATTCTTAACTAAAGAAGAAGCTAAAGAACAAGCAGCAGCTACTGGTGCAACATTTAAAGAAGATGCAGGCGTGGTTACTGTAAAGTAGTTCCTTCACCAAAAACCTGTTGGCATTAAAGAAGTAAATACAGTTAAAAACTTAATTGCTACTGGTACTGTTGTCATTACAGCAGGTGGGGAGGTATCCCAGTTGTTGAAGACCCAGAAACTAAATTCTTAACAGGTGTTGAAGCAGTTATCGATAAAGATTTTGCAAGTCAAACATTATCTGAATTAGTTGGAGCAGACTTATTCATCGTGTTAACAGGTGTTGACAATGTTTATGTAAACTTCAATAAACCAGATCAACAAAAAATTAGAAACTGTAACAACAAGTGAATTGAAAAAATATATTGGAGAAAAATCAATTTGCACCTGGTTCAATGTTACCAAAAGTTGAAGCAGCTATTGCTTTCTGTTGAAAAACTATCCACAAGGTAAAGCTATCATTACTTCATTAGAAAATATCGCTGAAGTATTAAAAGGTGATGGCGGTACACAAGTTGTTGCTGGTTAATTAATTTTAAAAGATAAACTAAAAAGGTTGACGGATGAAAATTCGCCAGCCTTTTTTTGTATGGTTAGCAACAATTTTAAATTTATATGGCTCTTTGTCAAATAGGGTTGATGAAACAATTTTTAGTGAAGGAATTAAGCAGCGTCAGGTTGCTTAATTCTTTTTGAGTTGTTGGAGTAAAAAGTTTAGACATTAGTAGAATTCTATTTCTAAAATGTGTGAAACTAGTGTAGCCATAAGCGTTTCTTTTAAGTACTTTAATCTTGTTGTTAATGCCTTCAATAGGTCCGTTTGAAAGTGTTGGATACTCACAAGTATTTTTGTAAATACGGTAAAAACTTCTTAAATGTTTGTAGAACACGATTTAATCCATCAGACAGATGTTTTGTTTGTACATGAATCAATTCTTCTTTGAATTCATTAAAAATTTCGCTCCTAAAAAGATTCTCTTAATTGATGTACTGTTTTCATATTCTGGTTTAAGCGAAGGTACTTCTTGTAGTAAATAATCTACAATTCCTTGAGAATGTGTTAGCCAATCGAATAATCTGTAATAGCTGTAGTGATAGGGATTGAAGGTCATCTCGATTTTTTTAAGATTAGTTTCAGTAACGTTTTAATTTATTATAAAGACGTCTGTCTTTATAGCGTACTTGATTCATTTTTCTTGTTCTTGTCTTGTTTAATTCTCTGTTTAAAGCTTGAATAATATGGAATGGATCAATGATAATTTTAGACTTAGGGAATAAACGTTTAATAACTTCAATGTATGGAGCATACATATCAATCGAAATGGTTTTAACATTTAAGCGAGTTTGTAGAGGGAACTGATTGAAATAACGAACTAAATTCTCCATTTTTCTATCTTGAACAACATCAACAAGTTGATGAGTAATAGCGTCACAATAAGCAAAACTCATACTAGCTTTCAGCTGAAGCTACAGACTTAAATTCATCCCAACACATATGTTCAGGTAACTCATTTAAAGGCTTAATTCTGAGAGAATCAGCAGTTTCATTGACAACTCTACGAACAGTATGAACAGAAACGTTCATTTCTTTAGCGATATGAGATTCAGAAACTGTTTCGCAAGCTTTGACTTTAATTTCATTTTTTACATTTTTAGAAATAAAAGCATTAAGATCAACGATACTAGTTGTATCAGCAGTAAAACTATGGGAGCATTCACGACATAAGAAACGCTGTTTTCTTAATTTAATAAAAGCAGGTAAGCCAGAAACAGGATTAAGCGTAATTCTAGAAGTACGAGTACCGTTTTTAACAATAGAAAAAAATCACGATTTACGCAACCACAGTTAGGGCAAGCATCTGGGCAATAGGTATAGTTAGCGAAGAAAAAAACAGGCTCTTTTTAAAATACACTTCCTCCACATTATTTTTCCCATTTTACATTTTTATCTTTGATTTGTAGCACGACTTCTTGTATAGTAGTCATAGGGTTTTCATCTCCTCTTAAATAGTTTGGACGCTTTTAATATAAGGGATGAAGCCCTTTTTGTATACACTAAAATAGGGTTGGTGGATTTTCTCCATCAACCCTATAAATTATAGAACCATTTATATGGGATAAGCGTGTAAAAATACACTTGCAAAAAAATCTTATTTAGGTGTACGATGAGTGTGTTAAGCAAAAGTGTTTAACAAATAATATGAAGGAGGTAGTTGTAATGAACAACTTAAATGGAAAAACATCAACAATTGAACAAAACAACTAAAAATCTCCTTACAGAATATGACAATGTATTAATATACTCACTTTAATTATTTTTGGTTTTGCGAAATGAGGCTAACTGTCTGCTGTAGTAGGTGGTTAGCTTTTTTCATAGATAAAGTGGAGGGACTAGTTGTGTATATATGTATACGGAACTAGTCTTTTTGTCAAATTCTGTGGGAGTAAGGAGGATATATGAAAGTCATTGTAAAACACTTAGGAGTTTATTTTAAAAAGCACTGGGTGAGATATGTCATTATTGTATGTAGTGCGATTTTAAATAGTTATTTATTAGTCGTTCCTGCAAAAAATATTAGGACAAATTGTCAATGCGATTGTGGATCAATCGTTGACGCAAGAACAACTTTTAGGGATATATGGGATTCTTTTTTTCCTATCATTAGTAGGGAGTTTATATATTAGACTCTGCATTAATGTATTGGATTTGGTTTGGTCGTTTTGACTATATTACCAATTTACGATTAGGAACAATGAAGCAATTATTATGGAAAAAAGCTCCGTTTTATACGAAGTTTAGAGTCGGAGATATTGTAACCCGTTCTAGTGAAGACCTTGAGACAATTGGGGCTTTAGTAGGGTTTTGAGTATATGCGTTTCTAAATGCATTCTTTATTACTTTATCCGTTCTATCGAATATGGTAATCAATGTAGGGTGGGAGTTGACACTTATTTCAGTTCTACCAATGCCGATATTAGCTTATGCACTCTATCGTTTAACGGATAAAATTGAAATAGTGTATGGGGATGCTCAAAAGGCTATTTCTGATATGAATGCGGAAGTATTAGAAATGATTGATGGAACTTATGTCATTCGAGCTTATGGGCAAGAAGATAGAATGAGTCAAATTTTCCAGCAGAAAACAGAAGATTCTCTTCAAAAAAATATTGCAGTAGCTAAATTTGGAATGTTATTTATTCCATTAGCACAAGTAGTTGTAGGAATTTGTATGTTGATTGGGTTGATTTATGGTGGAGGACTTGTTCAAGAAGGGAAAATTTTATTAGGGAGCTTAGTTTCGTTTCCAATTTATATCGGATTATTAGTCTTTCCATTGTATTTAATTGAGACATTGTTGTGATGGTTCAACAAGGGAAAAGTTTCATTTGAGAGAATTTTTGAATTATTTGAAACAAGCGATGATTTAGAAGAAGATGGACAGGAAGACTTTAGGACAATTCGAAGAAATTCGTTTTGAGAAATTTCTCCTTTTACTTATCCTGGCGAAGAAAGCCCTACATTGAAAAAATATTACAGTTAGTATTAAAAAAAGGACAAACGATTGGAATTGTTGGAAAAACAGGTTCAGGGAAAACGACCTTCCTAAAAACAGTTCTTACATCAATATCCTTACCATCATGGAAACAGTTTTTACTGAATCAAAAGGAATTGGTTCACTGGAAACGTCAATCGGTGGATGCTTTAATGGCGTATGTGCCACAAGAACATGTGTTATTTTCAAAAAGCATTTTAGAAAAACTTGAAACTTGCTAATAAGGAAGTAACGGAGCCAGTTGTGTGGGATGTGTTAGAACAAGCTGCCATTGCGGAAGATATTCGTCGTATGCCAGAACAATTGGAAACAATAATTGGCGAAAAAGGGATTACTTTAAGTGGTGGGCAAAAACAACGTTTATCCATTGCCCGTGCATTACTAAGAAATGCTGAAATTTTATTACTTGATGATGCCCTATCAGCTGTTGATGCTAAAACAGAAAACCAAATTGTGGATCATCTAAAAATCAGAAAGACTTGATCAGACTAATATCATCACAGCACATCGATTATCGGCGATTCGACATGCAGATTGCATTTTTAGTATTTGAAGAGGGTCAGATTGTTGCGAGGGGAACTCATGAAGAATTACTCGAACAAAAAGGTTGGTATTATGAACAATACTTGAAACAAGAATTAGGAGAAGGAGAGGTGATCGAAGAATGCTAAAAACAATTTTTGGTTATTAGTTATATTCGTTATGAAAAACGTTCCTTTTTCATTGGATTTATTTTTATTATTACTCGCTTCAGCTTCAGGAGTTTATGCTCCAATTGTTGCAAAACAATTTATTGATTTGGTGATTACACCATCAGAAAATTCAGGTGTCATTAATTGGGGGCAGATTACTCAATTTGCCGTAGTCTATTTTGGCTTATTGCTCATTTCAGCGTTATCGGCTTATTTTTGGACGCTTTATCTTAAGTATAATGTCGAATCGTTTAACAAAAACGTTTAAGAGATGAATTATTTGATAAAATTCAACATTTGCCGATTCGTTATTTTGATTCCTTACCAGCAGGGAAAGTTGTGTCAAAAATTACGAATGATACAGAAGTTGTTCGTCAAAAATTTCTTTTGTTGCAGCAACTGCTAATGTTTTAAATAGTATTATCATTATTGTTGGTATTTATGTTGTTATTTTTTTCTCTTAATATTCGATTAGGAGCTGCTTTATTATTAGTCATTCCAGCTATTCTTTTTATGGCAAGTAGTATTTAGTAAAAAGGCAGGAGCTTTTACAGGGACCCATTACATGAGAGCTTTTAGTAATATGAATGGAAAATTAAATGAAATCATTCAAGGAATGTCTATTATTCAAGTGTTTCAACAAGAAAAAACTAGTGAATGAAAGAGTATGAAGAGATTGTTCAAGAGTGGAAAGGAATTGGTCTTGAAGAATTAAAAGGTAGAGTCTTTCTTAGCTTGGAGTGTCGTCGGGTTCCTAAGAAATGTTACTTTAATGTTTGCCGTTTTATATTTAAGTGTGAAATATTTAGGAGGAACATTAGGATTAACGGCTGGATTTATTTATGCGATTGTGGACTATATTAATCGTCTATATGATCCAATTGATAATTTAGTACAAATTTTTGCGGGATTGCAACATGCTTTTTGCTGCAGGTGATCGAGTGATTGAATTAATGGAAACACCAATCGAGAAATCAGGGAGAAGCTGATTTTGTAATGGAAGATGGAAAAGTTGAATTTAAAAATGTATCCTTTTCTTATGATGGAAAAAAACTCCTGTTTTGAAAGAAATATTTCCTTTCACGATTGAAGCAGGGTGAAACAGTAGCTTTTTGTAGGGACATACTGGGTTCCGGAAAATCGACGATTATGAATTTGTTATTTAGATTTTATGATCCAACGGATGGAGAAATTTGGATTGATCATCAAAATATTGCGTTATCGAATCAGCGGAAAAGTGCGTGAGAAGATGGGGATTGTGCTTCAAGACCATACTTATTTGCTGGGAACTTTAGGAAGTAATATTGGGATGGAGAATCCAGCAATTACTACTGAAATGATGGAAAAATGCGTTGATTCAAGTAGGTGGTCAGCATATTTTAGATCGTTCTGAAGAAGGGTTGGATAAACTGATTCAAGATAAAGGGGCGGAGTATTCATCTGGGGAACGTCAGTTAATTTCTTTTTGCGCGAGCGTTAGCATTTAATCCAACGATTTTAGTGTTGGATGAAGCAACTTCTCGTGGATACGCAAACGGAAGGAATGATTCAGCAGGCGATGGAAGTTCTGTCGAAAGATCGTACAACAGTTATGATTGCGCATCGTTTGTCTACGATTGTTCATGCGGATAAGATTTTTCGTTTTGGATAAGGGTGAGATTATTGAACAGGGGAATCATGCTGCATTAGTCGAACAAGACGGAATGTACGCTCAGATGTACCGCCTGCAGACGGAAAAGAATTAGACTTTCCATATACAGTAGCATGGACGCCCTGAGCCTCGGTCTCAGGGCTAAAAATTGAGCCTTGGTCTCATTTTTCCAGTACTATCAGCCATTGTGGCTGATAGTACTCGAGCTACTGTAGGAAGTCTATTCTTTTCTTGACAGAATCTAAGAGAACGTTTAGAATACGTGAAGGGAATAGAAATAGATTTTTTCTGAGTAATGAAGGTATAAGCCAGAATATGGCTTTATACTGGAAAAATTGAGACCTTAGGCTCATTTTTAGCCGAGAGACCCATAGGGGCTACTGGCGTCCACCATTACATCAGATAAAAATCCATTTCTATTCCCGTAGTATTGATTGTAAACATGAGGAAGCTTTTAGGCTTTTCCTCATGTTTTTACTTTGTTTGTAGTAAAATGAAAAATAAGTGATTTTCAAGAGGTGAGTGTTATGAAAGAAGAATGGATTCAAGAAGCGGTGAAAATGAGACGGATATTACATCGCTATCCAGAATTATCCGAACAAGAATTTAAAGACAACTGCATATATTCAAGAAAAATTAACAGAATGGGGGATTTCGTATCGTCCATTTACAAAACACCAACAGGTGTTGTAGCAGAAATTGGAAAGAAAGAAGGTCCCGTTATTGCGCTTCGTGCAGATATGGACGCATTACCGATTCATGAACAAACGGATTTAGACTATCGTTCAGAGCATGATGGAGTGATGCATGCTTGTGGGCATGATTTTCATACAGCTAGTTTATTAATGGCTGCGAAAAATTTTTAAAAAGAAAAAAGAAGAAAGTTTAAACGGGACAAATTCGATTCATTTTTCCAACCAGCAGAAGAAATGAATCGAGGTGCTCGTGCTTTAATTGCTGAAGGTGTATTAGAGGGTGTCGATGCAATTATTGGTTTCCATAATAAGCCTGAATTACCAGTTGGAACAATTGGGATTAAATCTGGACCACTAATGGCAGCTGTGGGACAATTTTCTGTGGAATTAAAAGGTGTAGGAACGCATGCGGCAGCTCCACATAATGGGAATGATCCAATTGTTACTGCATGTCAAATTGTTACCAATTTACAAGCGATTGTGAGTCGTCATGTTTCACCATTGTCACCTGCCGTATTAAGTATTTCTCATATCGAAGGTGGAAATACTTGGAATGTCATTCCAGAGCGTGTTTTTCTTTGAAGGAACAATTCGTACTTTTTATAAAAAGATCAAGAGAAAATTCGCAGTTTAATGGATCATATGGTGCGTCAAATGGCTGCTGTTTATGGACAAGAAGCACATATGGAGTGGATTATGACACCTCCAGTAGTAGATAATGATGAAGAAGTGATCAACATTGTAAAAGAAACAACCGAACAATTTGCGACAGTTGTGACTCCTGAATTAACATTGGGAGCAGAAGATTTTTGCGAATTATATGGAATATGTTCCAGGATGTTTTTGCGTTTATTGGAACAGGTTGTCCTTATGAATGGCATCATCCATCTTTTTGTAGTAGATGATGCAGCGTTACAATATGCGATTTCTTACTTTTGTAGAAAAATAGTCAAGCTTTACTAAATCAATATCAGAAAGGGTAAATTTAATGACTAAAAACACTAATTATTATGAGTCATCCTGATGTAGCTCAACCTCTTCCCAGCAATTTTTACTAGCGGCCATTAAAGGAGAAGAACAGATTCAAATTCGTCATTTTAGAATCGATTTTAGCAGAGCAAGAAAGTAATCATTTTGATAAGAGAATAGAACGAGCTTGTCTTCAAGAAGCAGACAGAATCATTTTTCAATTTCCACTTTTATTGGTATCAATGTCCCAAGTGTCATGAAAGCAATGGATGGATGAAGTGCTAACCCTAAATTTATCTCAAAAATGAAAAAGAAAGAACTGGGAATTGTAGTTACAGTAGGTGCTAAGAAAGATCGATATACAGCGGGTGGTTCAGTAGGCTTTTGGAATAGAAGAGTTACTGAGACCTTATCAAGCTCTTGCCAATCAATTAGGGATGGGATTATCAAACACCATTTGTCATATATCAATTTCAATATTTACCTGAAACTCAAAAAGCAGCAGTTACTAGTCGATTATTTGTACTATTTAGAAAATGGTTCGCATTCTTTTAGTGAAAAAGAACAATGGATGTTGGAGAAATTAGAGCAATATTCAAATATTCATACAGGCTCAGGTGAGAGAGTGGGTTGTAGAATTGAAACAAGAAAGAGAAGAATTAGTGATGATGCTTTCAGAAATGGGGAATGAAGCAGATGGATTCTAAATGGATGGAAGAACAAATTGCTACTTGGCAAGAAGAATGTCAAGATTATAAAGAACGTGCTTTTTAGAAGCTTGTAAACAATTATTGTTGGAACAACAACAGCGAGTAGATCATTATAAAGCACAATTGGATGGACAATTATGGAGTCCGAAAAGAGTGGTAATCATTCTAAAAATAAGAATTTTTACTAATTGATTAAAAAAGTATATAGATAAAATATAAAACGATTTACAGGAAAGAATTCGATTTATAAGATAATCAGATTCTTTCCTGTTTTTATTTTAGATAAGACAATATTTGTTTTATAAAAACATAGCAACAAAATGGTTGTGTAAACGTTTTATCCATAGTATTATGATTTCGAGGTAAAAAGAATAACCTTTCGAAAATGAAGAATTTTCGAGAAAAACAGGAGGAATATTTATGAAAAAGAAATTAATGTTATCAAGTGCAGCGTTATTAGCGACTGTTGGATTAGTAGCTTGTAATAACAAAACAACAACTACTGACAAACCTGCAGAAACTAAATCAGGAGAAAAAGAAAAACTCTTAAATTAGCAGCTCTTGAATCAGGTTATGGTAAAGAAATGTGGCCTGAGTTAATCAAAGCTATGAAGAAGCAAATCCAAATGTTAAAGTTGAATTACAATCTAGTAAAGAACTAGAAGACGAACTTTCACCAAAAATGAAAGCGGGAGATTTCCCAGATGTTGTAATGCTTGCATTAGGACGTAAAAAAGCTTTTACCAGAAACATTAATTAAAGAAAAAGCTTTTAGCAGATATCTCTGACTTATTCGATATGAAAGTATACGGAGAAGATAAAAAAAGTTTCTGAAAAAAATTATTAAATGGAGTTTTAGGGTTCTACAGTTACTGATCCCATATCGTGATGGAAAAACACTACTTAGCACCAATGTTCTATGCTCCAACTGGTTTATTCTATAACCAAGGCTTTATTCGAACAAAAAGGCTGGGAAGTTCCAAAAGATATGCCAGCTATGAAAGAATTAGCAGAAAAAAGCAAAAAGCAGAAGGAATCTCATTATTTACTTATCCAACAACTGGATACTTAGATAGCTTCTTCCCTGCATTATTAGCAAATGCTGGTGGCGTTGACTTTATTCAACAAAGCAATGAGCTATGAAAAAGGAATTTTTTGCTTCTGAAGGAGCAACTAAAGCGTTTAATGCATTAGGCGAATTAGTGAAAAATGTTGAACCTTCAACAGTAGCAAATGCTAACCCACAAAGCTTTACTAAGAACCAACAATTATTATTAGATAACAAAAGCTTTATTCATGCCAAATGGTACATGGGTAGTTGGAGAAATGAAAGATGCTCCTCGTGCTGATGGATTCAAATGGGCTATGAATGCTGCTCCAGCAATCGAAAAAAGGGTGGCAAACGTTTCGTTTACTCATTCTTCGAACACATCTGGGTTCCAGAAGCAGCAACTAACAAAAAGAAGCTAAAGAATTCTTATCATTCTTATATTCTGATAAAGCAGCAGCAATCTTTGCTAAACACAATGCTGCTCAACCAATTCAAGGTGTAACAAGCAAATTACCTGCTGAATTACAAAGCTTATACAAAGTTGTAGATGAAGTAGATGGAGTTATCAATGGTAACTTTATTGCTACAAAACCAGTTGAAGGTGTGAACATGAAAGAAACATTATACGGTCAAATCGACTCTGTAGCATCTGGTCAAAAATCTGTAGCAGATTGGCAAAAAAATCAGTTGAAGAAGTAAGCCAAAAATTAGGTGCGGCTGTAGAAAAATAATTCTTCAACTAGTGTGAATGGATAGAAAAGGAGCTGGGAAAAGGGGCTCTTCCGGAAAGATAAACTCAGTTTTAAGTAGTTTCAGAGTTCCAAGAGTTTTCTTTCAGGAGGTAGCCATTCCCAGCTTTTATTTTTATACTTAAATAAAAGATAGGAGCATGAAGATGAATAATCGTCGGAAAAAAAGAGCGTGCAGGATTTATCCTAGCATGTATATTACCTGCCATTATATTATTTCTTACTTTTCTTAATTTATCCAACGATTGAAGTGTTTAGAATGTCCATGTATCGTTGGGGTGGATTTTCAAAGAACAAACAATTTGTAGGGGTTTGATAATTTTGTAACTTTATGGAAAGATGAGAATTTTTTTCAAGAACAATTCAAAAATACGATTTTACTAATTGTTATTGTAACGATTGTAACAGTTGTTTTTAGCAGTGTTATTCGCATCAATTTTAACAACTGAAAAAATTCGAGGAAATAACTTCTTTAGAATTATTTTCTATATTCCAAATATTTTATCAATTGTAGTTATTGCAGGGATTGTTTGCAGCGATTTATGATCCAAATGGTGGTTTATTAAATGCCATTTTACCAAAAAGCATTGGAACGTTTATGGCTGGGAGACCAAGGAGTTGTCATTTATTCTTTAGCCTTTGCCTTAATTTGGCAAGCAATTGGGTATTATATGGTAATGTATATGGCTGGGATGGCAAATATTCCATCTAGCTTATATGAAGCAGCTGATTTAGACGGTGCAGGAAAAAATTGGTAAATTCTTCAATGTAACATTGCCGTTAATTTGGAATAGTATTCGTACAACATTAACATTCTTCATTATTAGTACGATTAACTTAAGTTTCTTATTAGTACAAATTTTAACAAATGGTGGTCCAGATGGTTCAACAGAAGTATTCTTAAGCTACATGTTTACTCAAGCTTATACAAACTCTTCCTTTGGTTATGGTATGGCAATTGGGGGTAGTTGTATTTATCTTCTCATTTGGATTATCAGGGTATCGTTAGTCACATTACAAAAACGTGACATTCTAGAATATTAGGAGGCATATTATGAAAATGCAAACACGGTCATTTGAACGCTTATATAAAGCATTTATTTATGTAGCGTTAGTTACATTAGCCATTTCCATTATTGTGCCAGTTGGTTGGGTATTTGTCGCATCCATTAAGCAAAATAGTGAATTTTACGGTAGTCCATGGACTGCTCCAAAAGGTTTCTATTTCCAAAACTTCATTGATGCATGGACAAGTGCAAAAATGGGAGATTATATGTTAAATTCTGTTATTGTAACAGCATTAGCATTAATCATTTTAGTAGCAGTAGCGATTCCAGCTGCTTATGTATTAGCAAGATTTAAATTCCCTGGAAGTAAATTAATTAATACTTTACTAAAAGGTGGATTATTCATTAATGTAAACTATATCGTTGTTCCAATTTTCTTAATGTTATTAGATTGGGATAAGGGATTAAAAACATTCGGTGTCGCAAATGGTTTCTTCTTAAATAATATTTTTGTACTTGCAGTAGTTTATGCTTCTACATCATTACCATTTACGATTTACCTATTATCAAACTTTCTTCAAAAACATTACCAACAACTTTTTGAAGAAGCAGCAGCTATTGACGGTGCAGGATATTTTACAACAATGTTCAAAAGTTATGACTCCAATGGCTAGACCAAGTATTATTACAGTAATTTTATTTAACTTCTTATCATTTTTGGAATGAATATATTATTGCATTAACATTAATGCCTGGGAAAAATCAAACATTGCCAGTTGGGTTAAAAAACTTATTACAAGCACAACGTGGTGCAGCACAATATGGTCAAATGTACGCAGGGATGGTATTAGTAATGTTACCAACATTGATTCTATATATTCTTGTTCAAAAATAAATTAACACAAGGAATGACCTTAGGTGGTTCTAAAGAGTAGGAGAGGAGAAACACCATGAGCAAAAACGAAGGGACGTTTAACATTACCAAGTCAGGCTAATTTTTTGAAAGAAACAAAAGAATTAATCGAACGTTGGGGAGCAGATGCCATTCGAGATAGTGATGGTACTAAATTAGATGAGGCAACAAAACAATTAGATGCAAAAAAATTTATACAACTTATTTTGTTGCAAGAAATCATAATGAATTTGCTGAGAAGCATATGGAAGAATGCCAACAAATTTATGTGATGTCTAAATTCCATCTAGCAACTTCAAATGAATTAGAAATTCCATTCATGGATGGATATTTTACAGATCAAGTTCAACCAGATTACGTTCATGACGAAAAATTATATTGGGAAGTCATTGACCGTACAACGGGGAAAGTGGTTAGTGTAGAAAATTGGGTATTAGATAAAGAAAGAAATATTGTTACAGTTCATGGAGCAGAAGCTTTTCATGAATATACGGTATCATTTTTTAGTATATGCTATTTGGGGATCCAACTCAAATGTATAATCATATTACAAATAATTGGGGAAACGTTCCACACGATATTCCATTTGATGTCCGTCAACCGGCTTCTAATGAATATATGCAAACTTATTTAAAAAAATTGGTTGAAAAGAAAATCCAGATACAGATGTTGTTCGTTTTACAACTTTCTTCTATCATTTCACTTTGATTTTTAATCAATTAGGAAAAAGAAAAATTTGTAGATTGGTTTGGATATGGGAGCTAGTGTTTCTGTAGCAGCTTTTAGAAGCTTTTGCAAAAAGAAAAAGGCTATCGATTAAGAGCGGAAGATATTGTGGATGAGGGATATTATAATTCTACATTCAGAACTCCAAGTAAAAGCTTACTTAGACTATATCGACTTCATCCAAAAATTCGTTGCAACAGAAGCGAAAAATTAGTAGATCTTGCACATGATGCAGGAAAAAGAAGCAATGATGTTTTTAGGGGATAACTGGATTGGAACAGAGCCTTATGGAAAAATATTTCAAAGAAATTGGCTTAGACGCAGTAGTTGGTTCCGTAGGGGGCGGAGCAACTTTACGTATGATTTCTGATATTCCTCATGTAAAATACACTGAAGGAAGATTCTTACCATACTTCTTCCCAGATGTATTTAGAGAAGGAAATGATCCAACCATTGAAGCGAATAAAAACTGGTTATCAGCAAGACGTGCAATTATGAGAAATCCAGTTGACCGTATTGGATATGGCGGCTACTTAAGTTTAGCTTACCAATTCCCTAAATTTGTTGGACTATATTGAACAAGTAACGGATGAATTTAGAGATTTACGATGTTGTAAAACATACAAAACCATATGTTGGTTTTAAAAGTCGCTATTCTAAATGCTTGGGGTAAATTACGTACTTGGCAATCTCATATGGTGGCACATGAATTACCATATAAACAAATTTATTCTTATTTAGGAATTATGGAAGCATTAAGTGGTGCTAGTGTTGATGTTCAATTCATTAGCTTTGAAGATATTTTAACAACAGATATCTTAAAAAGACGTAGATGTAATTATTAATGCTGGTGATGCCGGAACTGCATTCAGTGGTGGGGATGTTTGGAAAAATCCAGAACTACTAACTAAAATTCGTGAATTTGTATATAATGGTGGAGGATTTGTCGGGGTAGGAGAACCAACAGCTGTTCACCATCAAGGTAGATATTTCCAATTAGCAGATGTTCTAGGGGTAGAACGTGAAATGGGATATAGCTTATCTACTGATAAATATTTTTACAAAAAGAATTAGACACTCACTTCATTACAGAAGATATTAAAGATGTACGCAAAATCGATTTCGGAGAAGGAATGAAGAATGTCTATGGATTAACTGAAAGTACAGAAGTATTAGAATTCAGTAATCCAAAAAGTTTCTCAAGAAGTAGAAGGTATTGTAATGCCAGCAAATGCTGAAGGAAAAAGAATTTGGTGAAATTCATTTAGCAGCTAATCCTTATGGGAAAAGGACGTGGGGTATATCTTGCAGGTCTACCTTATAGTCCAGAAAAACACAAGATTATTACTTCGTGCTTTATATTATGCAGCTGCTAAAGAACAAGAATTCAAAAATGGTATTCTTCTAATTTATCTGTTGAAGTACATGCATATCCTGAAAAAGGTTTATATGCAATTGTCAATAATACAAATGAAGCACAAGAAACTGAAGTTTATGATGGCAATGGAAACCATGAAACAGTCATCATGAATCCAAGTGAAATTAGATGGGAGCATATGTGATGAATCCAAAAAGTTAGAATATGGATACGAGTAGTCTTAATGATCGTCTTCTTAATTATGTTAATTAAAGGACATCAAATGGTTGGAAAACCAGGAGTTGCAACAATGTTAGTAGCTCTAGTAGGCTTGTTAGCTATATTATGGGATTATAACCGTCCATATAGCAACTCGTAAAAAGAAAAATAAAGAAGAAAAAGGACAAGGACAACAGTTCTTGTCTTTGTATGCAAAAAGAGGCTCATCGACAAATACTGTTGGTGGATCAAATTTAGCACCAAATTAAGTCTTTAATTTTTAAAGGAACAAGGTGGAAGAAAATTAAAGATTTAATCGATTTAGCAATCAACCACAAACATAAATATGAACGAAATCTAGTTTTAACTTTATAATGAGCATGGGCATGTTATCCGCGATTAGCGGTTTGGGGGCTGTGAAATTTGATATTATTGCTTCCCCAATTCAACATGCCCATGGAGGCTCATTGTCAAGTTAAAACGACTCTATACATACTTTCTTAAATCATAATGACTTTCTATTGACCGGGGTAAAGAAATACCCTTTGATAATCTTGATTCTTAAATTCATATTCTCAAAAATTTTCGATATCCATATGCCACACGTTTAATTACTTTAATGAGATTATTCGTTCCTTCAATAGCACCATTGGAATATCCTGTCGTAAATGCTTGATAAATCCCATCCTTAAAAACGCTTGAATACTTCAAACTTCTTTTTAAATTCATAAGGTAACTGTCTTGGTATCTCTTTTATACACGTCATAAATGCCTCGTAATCTTTCTTCTTGTAGGCTTTTCTAAGTTCTTGAATGAAATCATATGCATCTGATAACACTTCATCATAACTCAATAATTTTTCTACCAATTGAGATTGAGTTAGATAGGTTTTGAAGTGATAATTGTACCTTTAATTTTTTTCTTCATCTAATTCATCACTAGGCTTTTAAGAGTACTTTCCAGTAACGTTTCAATGTCTTCTGTTGTGTTGATTTCGCTGAGAATTGTTTCATAATCACAACTCGCAGTTGATTAAAATTACGATTCATATGTTGCACGATATGGAATCGATCTACTACGATAACAGCGTTTGGAAATACTGTTTTTAATAAGGTTTTGATAAGAAGCATTCATATCCATCACTAAATATCTTACTTTTAAACGTTGTTTACGAGAAAAACTTCATAAAAGAAAGAAATCAATTCATGAAGTGTTCTACCAGGCAAAATATCAATTAATTGGCGATTTTTCTCCATCTAAACAAATGAAATTATTTTCCCTTGTTGCGTTTTTAACGCTCTAAATTCATCTAAACAAAGCACTTTAGGTAAATAGTGATACCGCTGCATTGTTTTTATTTTAAAACTTCTTCATCACTCTTTTCTACCGTTTTTATCCGAAATAGAGAGAAGTTTCGCAATAGTTTTTTTCTAGAGAAATTTTCTTTTAAATAAAGCATAATTTGGCACTCTAAATCATAAGAAATATTACTATTTTTTTAGGAACAAGAGGGCAATCTAGCACCCACGTTTTTATGACAATTTTACAGATGAATCGTTGTACTTTAAGGTCTAAAAATAGTCTTATGTCCAAATAGGTGTGGAATTCTAATTTTATGTTCCATAGGAGAATGTTTAATCACATTTTTCGCTAGAACAATATAGACAAGAAGTACAAGTATTTGTCCAAGTTCCATTAATTTTATGAACTGTTTCATTGTTTTTCCATCACGATTTCAAACCAATTTTCATCCGTAATAAAATTTTCTTCTGTTAATCTTAGTAATTTTCGTATACAATAGTCCATGAGAGAAATCCTCCTTTGATTTGTTTTTGGTCGACTTAATCATAACCTGGATTTCTCTTTTTGCATGTAAAAATCCCTGTCGGTGATTTCTCACCAACAGGATTTGTCGAACAACCAAAAAGAGAGGAAAAATACTTTTTGGAAGTAGAGGGCCTTGCAACTTAGTTGTTAATGATTTTTACTAAATATATGTAAAAATTGTATATCGATGAGGAAAGAAATTTTTCATCTGTAGAAGGTAAAAACAATCCATTGAAAAATGGATTGTTTTACTGGAAAAATTTGAGACCCTTAGGGTTCAAATTTTAGCCATGAGACCAAGGCTCATGGCGTCCAATGCTACGAGTGAAAAAATATCATTTGCCGAATATTAAGTAGGTTGACTACCCATCTTTTCTTTGTTACTATCTAATAAAGCAAAAATCGAAAGGAGAGACTGCATGACAACCAAACAAAATCTTTTGACGACATTGTCAAATTGATTTTTAAAAATTGAACATCTAAACGTATTTAGAAGTATTGCACCTAACCTTACAATACGAGAAAACAATGTCTTAATTCTCTTGTATTATTACGAATCAGAATTTGGTAAAACTCTAACCATAAAAGACATCAGCTGTATTTATGAAATCAAATCTTTCAACCGCAATCCAATTCGTCAATTCATTAGAAAAACATGGGTATATCGTTCGCATGAATGATCCAAAGGATAAACGAGTAACACTAGTAACTTTGACAGAATTTGGAAAAGAGATGGGAGAAATCATTTCTAACAGAAATTATGAAATGGTTCAAAAATATTAGCAACTCAAGAAAAAAGAAGAATTGGAACAAGCTTTCCAGTTATCCACAAAAATGATTAATACGATTGAAAGTATTCCAATCGAAACACTCTCATATAGAAAGGAAGAATCTAAATGAAACAAATCATGAATCATGTTCATAGATATCGAGCATTATTAGCAGGGAATTGTGGTTTTTAACCATTTTACAAGTTGGTTCGAGTTTATTATCTCCAACAATATTAGCTTCTTTAGTAAGCAACGGGATTTTAAAACAAAAACCAGGCAGTAATTTTACAACAAGGGGGATTCATGTTACTGACTTCGACTTTAGATTTAGTATTATCCATTTTAGTCGTTCGATTTATCGGAAAATTCTCTGCGGGATTATCGAAAGATTTACGTTTGAGTATGTTTACAAAAATTCAACATTTTCTCAACACAAGATTTCCAAAAGTTCGGAACATCTTCTTATATTAATCGTACAACAAGAGATATTCAAAGTTTAGCTCAAACATTAGGATTCTCAATGAGTATGGTATTAATGGCTCCATTAATGTTAGTAGGTTCTATTATTCTTTCTGTTCGTATGAACTTTACATTGTCATTAGTATTATTAGGGTCCATTCCATTTTTAGGGAATCGCAGTCGCATTATTAGTCAAAAACTGTCTCAAAAGACTTTACCATTATGCGTCAAAATGACGGATACACTAACACAAATTATTCGTGATTCATTAACGGGCTATCCGTGTGATTCGTGCCTTTAATAAGAGTGAGTATGAAGTAGAACGTTTTGATCAAGTGAATGAAAAGTATCGTGAATTAATCTTCGGTATGTATATTAAATTTAGTTTGATTATGCCATTAATGATGATTACGATTAATTTTGCGAATTTAGCAGTTGTTCTTGTGGGTGCTCATTTAATTCAAGCATCTCAATTAGAAGTGGGAGCTTTTAATGGCAGTTATTCAATATTCTGTTCTTGTATTAATAGCGTTATTATTACTATCGATTATCTTTATTATGATTCCTCAAGGGCTTGTAGCTGCAAAAAGGATCAATGAAGTTTTAGAGCAAGAAAATATTCAAACATTTGTGAGCGAAGATTATGGTTTAGAAAAAATTGATACTGTAGAATTTAAAGATGTTTCTTTTTAAATATGAAGGAGCAGAAAAAGCGATGCTAAACCACGTGGATTTTCACGGCAAAAGTTGGAGAGAAAAATTGCAAATTATTGGTTCAACAGGAGCAGGAAAAATCTACACTAGTGAATTTATTAATGCGTTTCTTAGATACAACTTCTGGAGAGTTATTAATGAATGGTGTAAATATTCGAGAATTTACTGAGAAAGAACTTCGTGGACAAATCGCATTCGTACCTCAAAAATCGTATGTTGTTTGAAGGAAGTATTCGAGATAATTTAAGATTTGGAAATGAACAAGCAACAGATGAAGAAATGATTCAAGCCTTAAAACAAGCGGAAGCTTGGGAATTTGTTTCTAGTTTAGAAGAAGGACTAGATGCTCATGTAGAGCAAAAAGGAGATAATTTCTCTGGAGGACAAAAACAAAGATTATCGATTGCTCGTGCATTAGTAAAAACAGGCTTCGATATATGTATATGATGATAGCTTCTCTGCTTTAGATGCGAAAAACAGAAGCAAAACTTCGTGCAAATTTAGCAAAAATTAATCAACAATCAATAGTTTTTGTAGTTGCACAAAAGAATTTCATCTGTAACTGATGCAACTAAAATTATTGTATTACATGAAGGAAATGTTGTTGGAATTGGAACTCATGATGAATTGAAAAGAAAAGTAACCAAATTTATCAAGAAATTATGAATTCTCAATCAAGTTTAGAAGAAATGGAGGATACTTATGAATAAAAACTGTCTTAAAAACGATTATTAAGTTATTTAAAACCTGATCGTGTGATTGTGACGATTGTATTAGTAGTATCCCTTATTTCAGTTATTTTAGATGTACAATTGCCTAAAAATTTTAGGGGATGTAACGACTTTAATTAGTGAAAGTTATATTGCTTCTAATTATACTTCTGTTGATTTAGAAGGAGTTTATGCGATTGCGAAGACTTTAGCGATTTTATATATTTTTAGCAGCAGGATTAAACTTTTTAGGGAAATATTTTTATGTCTCGAGTTGCCAGTGATATTATTTATCGATTACAAAAAGAAATCGACGAAAAATTTACACGTCTACCAGTTCGATATTTTGATGAACAATCAAGAGGGATTTATTAAGTCGTGCAACAAATGATATTCAAACAATTGATGATTCTTTTCTCACAAGTATCCAATCAAATTTTTTTACAACCGTTCTAACGTTCTTTGGGAATTATCATTATGATGTTTACGGTCAATATTCCATTGGCGATTATTGGATTTTTAGGAATTCCACTTTCTCTATTTATTATTGGATTAATTGGAAAGAAATCTTCTACTGCTTTTTGCAAATCGTCAAGAAACAACCGGACGTTTAAATGGTTACATTGAAGAATATTATGGTGGACATGAGATTGTAAAAAGCCTTCAATTATGAAGAACGTTCGCAAGCAGAATTTCAAGTGTTAAATGACGAATTATATGAACATGCTTGGAAAGCACAATTTTTTGCAGGAATGATGTTCCCAATTTCTCGTTTAATTAATAATATTGTTTATGTATTTGTGGCGATTGTAGGTGGATTGTTTGCTTCGCAAGGAATGATTGCCATCGGTGGAATTCAAGCGATTTTTACAATATATGAGAAATATTAGCCAACCAATGGGAGATGCAGCCAATATGATTGGATTAACACAATCCATGTTGGCAGCAGCTGAGCGAATTTTTGAATTATTAGATGCAGAAGAAATGGAAGAAGAAGGCGATAAAGAAGAACTTCCAGCTATCGTTGGAGATGTTCAATTTAAACATGTTTCATTTGGCTATTCTCCAGAAGTAACATTAATGGAAGATTTGAATATTGATGTTAAAGCAGGGGAAACCGTAGCGATTGTAGGGCCAACAGGTGCAGGTAAAACGACTGTGATTAATTTATTGATGCGCTTCTATGATATTACAAGTGGTGCGATTGAAATTGATGGACATAATATTCAAGATTATAAAGTCGATTCTCTTCGTTCAAAAGTGGGGATGGTATTACAAGATACTTGGTTATTTAAAGGAACGATTCGAGAAAATATTCGTTATAGTCGTCCAGATGCAACGGATGAAGAAGTTGTTCAAGCTGCAAAACAAGCATTTGCAGATGATTTTATTCGTAAATTACCGGATGGATATGATACGTACATTACGGAGGAAACGGATAATATTTCTGGAGGACAAAAAAACAATTATTAACGATTGCTCGTGCGATTTTAGCTTCACCTTCTGTTTTCATTTTAGATGAAGCGACATCGAATGTAGATACAAGAACAGAAATGCAAATTCAAAAAGCGATGGATCATATTATGGAGCATAAGACTTTCGTTTGTTATTGCGCATCGTTTATCAACGATTCGTAATGCAGATAAGATTTTAGTGATGCAGAAGGGAAATGTGATTGAGCAGGGAACTCATGAAGAGTTGTTGGCAAAACAAGGATTTTATGCTGGTTTATACCGCGCGCAATTTGAGTAAAAATGGATTTCTCTTGGGGTAGCAGGGACGGCAGCAGCTTCGCTGTGCGAATCTCATGCCAAAGCTACTGCAAAGCAATAAAAAAATGTGGAGTAATTTGCTCCACATTTTTTTATTGCTCATCTGATGAAATAAGTCTTTTCGATATATTGTTGTCCCTAATTCTTCAAATTGGACTTTGTTTTGTAATAATTCAATCACAGATTCTTGGAAAGGTTCTACTTCTTCAACAGGTAAACTACAATGAATAGCGACCACATCTGTAAATTCCTTATCAACTACGGAAATGTTGTTTTGTTTCAAGATAGTATTCTAGTTTTCCAACAGTAGAATAATCAATCGTCACTTTTAAAATCGTTTCTAAACTAGCTTGGACGACTCCAATAGCTTTAAGTCCTTCTGCTACAGCTCCTGTATAAGCACGAACAAGTCCACCAGCACCTAGTTTTGTACCACCAAAGTATCGTGTTACAACAACCGTAGTATTTTTTTAGTGCTTGTTTTTTTAATACTTCTAACATGGGAACACCAGCTGTTCCACTCGGTTCTCCATCGTCCATTGCACGTTGGAATTCATCTCTTTCTCCAATTAAATAAGCTGAACAATTATGAGTAGCTTTCCAATGTTCTTTCTTGATAGCTTGAATAAATTCGAGAGCTTCTTCTTCTGTTTCTGTACGTTTAAAATGGGCGATAAAACGTGAACCTTTAATTTCAATTTCATTTTGCCCATCTTGATGAATGGTTTTATATTGCTCTAACATAGACTCTCCTTTCAATGATGATTTATTCATATTGTACCATAAAAATAGAGGTGAGACAACTAAGCTGTTTATAATTAAAAAGTCTCTAGCTTTCAGTTCATTTATTTGCAACCTACCATAGTTTCTTATATAGTGAATGTGCTATAAAAAAATATCAATTTGAAAGAGGAAATTATGAAAAAGTAAATTAATTGTATCGATTGTCTCTGCAAGTTTATTAAGTGCATGTATTCAAATTAATACAGCACCTCAGCCTACAACGACAACTTCAGTCGCACAAACAACTCAAAGTAATCAAACAACTACAAAAGTCAACAACTCAACAAGCAACAGCGAACGTAAATCAATCTTCTTCTCAAAGTTCAGCTTCTTATAAAGATAGCGTACAAAAAATGGTAGAAGTGTTTGCAAACCAATATAGTTCATTAGATATCACTAAAGTTCAATTAAAGACAATACAATCAATTGTCTATGAAATTTCTGCATTGGATGATACAACAGAATATGAGTTCATCTATCAAGTAGACAGTCAAAATTTAGTTCAAACAGAAATGGATCGTAAAAAAAGGAGATATTTCTTATAAACGTGCTTATAAAAAAATCGAGACATCTACTTTATCAGATGTTGATGAGATGATTTCTATTGCTTTAGGTCAATTTTCTGGAGGGCAATTAAAGGATTGGACATTAGAACGTGATAATGGTCAATTATATTGGAATGTCGAAGTTTATCATAATGGAAAAATCAATGGAAGTAACGATAGATGCAAATACAAAACAAATTGTAAAAATCGATGATTAAAAAAGTAACGATTTTAGAATAGGAGTTTCTTCTGTTCTATGGTATACTACAGTGCACATTAGAAAAAGAAAGGGAACGATATGAGAAAAGAAATTTTTTTCTATTAGAAAAAAATCAAAAATTGCTGGTTCTGTAGTGATTGGTTCTGCATTTTTGGATTAGGAACACCTGTGAGTGCAGCTAGTCCTTCTACTTATCACTATGTAGACGAAGCTAATTTAACTGAACAAGAAAAAGCCCTTCTTCATTCGGAAGTTCCACCCTCAGGATGAAGAAGTGTATTATTTAATTTACCGAAAAATTGAACAAGTGCTTCCACAAACAGGTGTAAGAGAAAATATGACGGTAGCTACTGCAGGATTATTAGCTGCAAGTAGTATTGTGTTAATCGTTTCTAAGAAAAATGCCATAAAAATTTTAGGAGCATTATTCATTACTGCTTCAGGAGCAGCAACATTTATTCCATCTCAAGCCGTGGCTGTGGAATTAAGCCAAGTGATTCGTTCTTCATCTAATGAAGGTGTTGTACAAATTGATGGTTATCGTTATGTTGGATATTTAAGTGAGAAAGAATTAAAACAAAGTTCTCATCCAGAACAAGTGAAAAACTACAGCAGAAGCACCACAAGCTTCTGTTGAAAAAGTTACTCCAGAAGTTCCTACAACTGTAGTAGCGAAAAAAAGAAGAAACAAGAATTGAAACAACAACTGAAGAAATTCCATTTGAGACAATTTCACAGGCAGATTCAGCATTAGAGAAAAGGAAAGAGTCGCGTTCTTTATGCTGGGCAAGCAGGAGTTCGTACAATCCAAAACTCAAGTAACAGTAGTAAATGGAGTAGAAACAAGAAAAGTTTTTAAGTTCTGAAGTAACAAAACAACCAATTTCTCAAATTATTGGGATAGGGGCAAAAGAACAGCCAGTTACTCCTTCAATTCCAGTGAAAAAAACAGTTGAACAACCAAAGGTAGAGGTTCCAAAAGTAGAAACCCTAAAGTTGAACAAACAAAGGGAGAGGAAAAAGTAACACCTACTCCAACTACAGAAGTAAAACCAGTCGCAACAACTCGTCCGGAAATTGGAGTATTATCCCCTGTTCATGAATTGCCAGAATATCATGAAGCAAAAAGGTGTTCAAGAAGTAAATGAAGGCGAGAAGCAGGGTGAAGCATTAGTACAACCAGTTCTTCCAGAATACCAAGAGGCAAAAGGAACACAAGAAGAAGACAAAAAAGGTCAAGCTTTTAACTCAAACGGAACTTCCAGAGTATCATGAAGCAAAAAGGAGCTCAAGAAGTAAAAGGAGACGAAAAGCAAAGGCGAAGCTCTTGTACAAACATTACCAGAATACAGAATCGCTGAGGAAACGACTGAGAATGCAGTTGAATTCAATACAGAAGAAGTATTAGATTCTACAAAAATATGTGAGGCGATGATACGGTAACTCGTGAAGGTGTAAAAGGTGTTCAAAAGACAACAACTGTAAAAAAATGCTGAAAAATAATGAAGTACTTGCAACAACTACAGAAGTGAAAAATACCACCTGTTTCTAAAAATAGTTACAAAAGGTACGAAAACCAGTTGAAGGAACAGTAGATGAAACTGAAGAAGTAGAGATTCCTTTTTGAAACAAAAAAACGCAAGAAGATGACACCTTAAAAACGCGGGACAGAAGAGGTTGCTCAACAAGGTAAAAACGGTAAAAAACAAATTACCAAGACATATAAAACAATTCGTGGTGAAAAAACTACTGAACCAGCAACAGTTACTGAAAAAGTAATTGAACAACCTCAAGATAAAATTATTAAAAAAAGGTACAAAAGGATTAGAAAAACCAACTTTAGAATGGGCTAAAAACAGATAAAGATGTCTTGAAGAAGAGCGCTACAGCTAGTTATACATTGAATAAACCAGCTGGGGTAGAAATTAAATCAATCAGATTAGCGTTAAAAGATAAAGATGGAAAAGTTGTCAAAGAAGTAACAGTTGCTGAAAATAATTTAAACGCTACTGTAGATAAATTGAAATATTATCAAGGCTACACTCTATCCACAACAATGGTTTATGATCGTGGAGAAGGCGAAGAAACTGAGAAATTAGAAGATAAACAAATTCAGTTAGACCTTAAAAAGTTGAAATCAAAAATATTAAAGAAACAAGTTTAATGAGTGTAGATGATGCCGGTAAAGAAACTGATAAGAGCTTACTGACTGAAAAACCGACAGATGTTTCTCCATTATATTTACGTGTGACAACTCACGATAACAAAGTGACAAGACTTGCAGTAAGTTCTGTTGAAGAAGTAGTTGTAGATGGGAAAACATTGTACAAAGTTGTAGCGAAAGCTCCAGACTTAGTTCAACGTAGAGCAGATGATACTTTAAGTGAAGAATATGTTCATTATTTTGAAAAACAAAAAAGCACACGAAGGTGATGTATATTATAGTTTTAACGACTTAGTAACAGCTATGAAAGCTAATCCTTCTGGTACATTCAAACTTGGTGCAGACCTTAATGCTGCTAACGTACCAACTCCAAGTAAACAATATGTACCTGGTAAATTCAGTGGAACTTTAACAAGTGTTGATGGTAAACGTTATACTATTCATAATATGGCTCGTCAGTTGTTCGATAATGTTGAAGGCGGTACAATTAATAACATTAACTTAGGGAATGTTAATATTAATATGCCATGGATTGAAAATATTTCAGCATTATCAAGAGTAGCTAAGAATGCTACAGTTGAAAATGTTAAGGTAACTGGTAGCATCCTTGGTAAAGACGGTATTGCAGGTATTGTAAACAAAGTGGACGTTGGTGGTTTATTACAAAATGTTGCCTTTGTTGGTAAACTTACTGGTGTCGGCGATAAAGGCTGGGATATGGGTGGTATTTCTGGAGAAGTTTGGAAAGGGAATATTAAAAAAGCCTATGTTGATGCTGATATTGTAGCCAATAAAGCTCGTATTGATGGTCTTGTTGCTAGAACAGATAATGGTTACGATGGAAATGGGGTTAATAAATACGCATTTACTAGTCAATCTGTTGTTAAAGGAACTATTAAGGTGAAAACGCCTGTTGAAGTTGGTGGTTTCATCAGTAAAAACTATCCATGGGGTCGAGTTCTTGATACTGTTACAATGATGAAAGTTGAAAATGGTGAGGAATTCTATGGTTCTAAAGACCTTGTTGATGAAGATGGATACTTTACAAATAATTGGATTGATAGAAACTATGTTGTTACAGGTGTGAGTGAAGGGAAACGTTCATTCAAATATTCTCGTAGTAATCGAATCAAAGAAATTAGCTTAGAAGAAGCCAACAAGAAAATAGAGTCATTCGGAATTACAGCAGATAAATTTGAAATTAAACCTCTTGTTGAAGATACACTTAACAATACTAAACCAAAAGCTGATACGTACAAAGACACTCAAGATTATGATGCATCTCGTGAACTTGCATACCGTAATATTGAAAAAACTTCAACCATTCTACAATAAAGAGTGGATTATCAATCAAGGAAACAAGATTCCTGAAGGATCTAAATTATTAACGACTGAAGTATTATCAGTTACAGGTATGAAAGATGGACAATTTGTAACAGATTTATCAGATGTTGATAAGATTATGATTCATTATGCTGATGGTACGAAAGAAGAAAAATCTGTATCACCTAAGGCTACATCAAACGTGGAACAAGTAAAAAGAATATGGTATTACAGATTTAGGAGATGTTGTTTACACACCAAATATGGTAGTTAAAGACCGCACTCAATTACTAAGTGATGTTAAAGCAAAATTAGATACAATTACTTTTGAATCTCCTGAAGTTCGTAGGATAACAGGTAATGTTGGAGCATTATACTTAGAAGAAAGTTTCGCAGAAGTAAAAGGAAATCTTGATAAATTAGTAAAAGCTCTTATTGAAAATGAAGATCATCAGTTAAATGGTGATGAGGTAGCCATCAAAGCACTTCTTAAGAAAGTAGAAGATAATAAAAGCTAAAATCATGATGGCACTTACTTACCCTCAATCGTTATTATGGAATTGAATATGGTGACTTAAACATTAAGAATATAATGATGTTTAAAACCAGACTTCTATGGTAAGACACCAAGTGTTATTGACAGATTAATTGAATTGGTTCGCAAGAAAAAGAACTTGAAGGGTGATAGAACCCAAGATGCCTATCGTGAAATTATTGCAGGAGATACTGGTAAAGGTGATTTACGTAGTTTCTTAGAGTATAATATGCGTCTCTTCACAAAATGATACAGATCTTAACGACTGGTTTATCCATTCAGCGAAAAAAATGTTTATGTTGTAGAACCAGAAACAACAAATCCAGATTTCAAAAAAATAAACGTCATCGTGTTTTTGATGGTCTGAATAATATGCATGCTCGTATGATTTTACCATTATTGAACTTGAAGAAAGCACATATCTTTATGATTTCAACCTATAATACTATGGCTTATAGTTCATTTGAAAAAATATGGTAAAAAAATACAGAAGTTGAACGTGAAGCGTTCAAAGAACGTATTAATTATGTAGCTAAAGCTCAACAAACATACTTTAGACTTTTTGGTCACGTCTTGCACTTCCAAATGTTCGTGATAGACTTCTTAAGAGTCAAAAATATGGTTCCTACACCTGTATGGGATAATCAAGCTTTATGCTGGGTATTAAGGATGCTAATCGTCGGGATATGGTACAGATGGTAAGGTAGCGACACCACTCGTGAGTTATTTGGCCCAACAGACAGATGGCATCAAATTAATTGGAATATGGGAGCTATGGCTAAAGTCTATGCAAATCCATATGAAGATGAACAAGTTTTCTATGGTAACAAATATGTTAGAGGATTTTTGGTATTTCAGCCTTTACACTACGAAACAACTCACGTAAATGACCGTATGGCATATTTAGGTGGTCATAGACATCGTCCAGGTACAGACCTTGAAGCATATGCTCAAGGTATGTTACAAACACCTGATAAATCAACATATAATGGTGAGTATGGAGCATTAGGTATTAACATGGCTTATCATCGTCAAAAATGATGGAGATCAATGGTATAATCCTGATCCTGATAAATTACAAACTCGTGAACAAATCGATCACTACATGAAGAACTATAATGATGCTCCTTATGATGTTAGACCATCTTGAGGCTGATGCTGTATTACCGCAGTTAAAAAGGAAATACGAGTCGCTGGTTCAAGAAAAATGGATCGACAATACTGTAGTGGAAATTCAGGTCATCAGTTCGATAAAAATTCGTGAGTTGACAGAGGATGAGAAAAAATTAGCAATTAATACAATTGATGATTTACTATTAATAACTTAATGACGAAACATGGAGCTCCCCAGTGACGGTACTTATAACCCAACGGACTTCAGCTCTGCTTATGTCAATATGAATATGATGACTGGTATCTATGGTGGAAATACAAGCACAGGTGCACCTGGTGCTGCATCCTTCAAACACAATACATTCCGTATGGGGTTACTTCGGATATGAGAATGGATTTGTTGGATATGCTTCTAGTAAATATCAAGGTGCAGCTGATAAAGAAAAATAATAAGCTATTAGGTGATGACTTCATTATCAAGAAAGTTTCTAATGGAAGATTTACTAACCTTGGAAGATTGGAAGAAAGAGTATTACAAAGAAGTGAAAGCAAAAAGGTGAAAAAGGATTTACTGCCATTGAGATTGATGGTAAACAAATTACCAATTATGCTGAACTAAAAGCCTTATTTGATAAAAGCAGTTGAGGCTGACCTAGCAGGTGGAGGAACAGCTAAAACTGTAGAGCTTAAATCAAAAGTATTTAAAGCACTTTTTAAAATACAGACGGATTCTCAGGACAATTATTCAATCCTACATAATGAAAAGACCCTTCGGGGTCTTTTTGTTTTACTCTTCCAAATTCCTACGATTGCCCCAAATATGGATTTTTGGTATACTACAGAAAGCAACGTGATTGCTAATTTTAAGAAAAGGAGTCGAGTAAATGAAAATTATGATCGTAACGGATAGTACTGCGTATTTGACACCAGAAGAACGCCGTGAGTGGGATATTTATGTATTGCCACTATCAGTTATTTTTGGACAAGAAAGTTATCGTGAAGAACAAGATTTGACAACTGCCGATTTCTATGAAAAAGTAAAAAACTCAGAGGTATTTCCAACTAGTTCGCAACCAGCAGTTGGTGAAACAATTGAATTATTCCGTGAATTATCCCATCATTATGATGCTATTATTCCAATTCTTTATCCAGTGGGATTAGCGGAACTTATCAAACAGTTGTGACAGTTGCTGAAGAATTACAAGATGAAGTATTGATTTATCCAATCGATTCAGGAATTAGCTGTGCACCTCAAGCTCGTGCGGTTCGTCTTGCTGCAATGATGGCAAAAGATGAACAATATACTGCTAAAGAGATTGTAGCTTGTGTTCAACAATTAGTAGATCGTACAACAGCTTACTTCATCGTAGATGATTTGAATAATCTTCAAAGAGGTGGACGTTTATCAGCTGGTGCTGCCTTTAGTCGGATCTATGTTGAAAAATTAAAACCAATTTTAACATTTGAAGAGAAGAAAAATTGTGGCGTTGGAAAAATTCGTACGCAACAAAAAGCGATGAAACGAATTGAGCAAATCTTTGAAGAAGATACTCAAACGACAGATGGAGATGGATATGAATTAGTCATTATTCATGCAAATGCTCCAGAGGCAGGAGAAGCGTGGCGTGCTCAAATTCAAGAAAAATATCCAAAATTAAGAACTTCTCAGCATACTTTGGTCCAGTTATTGGAACACATTTAGGGCAAGGCGCTCTAGGATGTTCATGGGATATTGTTGTAGAGAAAAATTTAGGAAATATTTAAATGTTTGAAAGATGAAAAAAATAGAATGAAAAATTCTGTTTTCATCTTTTTGTTTGCACGAATAATCATTTAAAAATTCCAAATAAAAATATTTTTGAGATTTTTCGTATATATAGTTGAGGTGGTTTGAATGAAAAATTGCTCGAGATTCAAATGGAGAATTAGTATATGCGTATAAAGGAATTGAATTAGATAAGTCAGTATATTATGCTTGTCCGACGTGTGGAGAACTCTGTACAAATTTGCCAAAAGAAAAATGGAGAGTATTTTTAGGCATATAACACAAGCGAGGCATGATGGAGAAACAGAGGCACATCAAAAAGGAAAAGAAGAATTACAAGAGAGTCTTCTGCAACAAGGATATTCAGTAGACTTAGAACGGTATGAAGCTATGATTGGACAAATTCCGGATATTACTATTAAAGTAGGTGAAAAAGGAATGGGTATTGGAATATCAATGTAGTGTGATTCCACTAAAAGAAATGACTACTCGCACCAAAGCTTTAGAAAGTTTGGGGAGAAGTGTCTCGTGGATTCTTGGAAAGAAGTTTTTACAAAAACTTATGTGAGATGAGTTTATATTGCATTCGATATCATCCACAATTAGGAAATTATTTATGCTTTTATACAGATAAAAGAATGGATCATCCATCATCATCTAACGTTACAACTTCAAAAAGAAAGTATCTTTTTCAGGAGAGTAGATGTAACTTAGGTAAGCTTGATTGGAAAAACTCTTAAAGATTTTTTGTAGAGTCGGAGAATGTACAAATTTCTCAATCGGTAAGTAAGGAGCAATCTTGGACAAAAAGAAGAGTGGCAAGCATTTGTTTTAAGTCCTCAAAAAGAAAAACAGGAAATTTCTAGAAGCACTCTATCATCAATATTGGACGTTTGATCAATTAGAGGTATGCCGTCACTATCCAAAAATATTCATGGAGTATAAAAACTTATAATATTATTTGGCAAGGATACTTATGGATGGGAATCGAACGATTAAAAATAAACCAAGTTTTCTCGCTTCAGCAGTGTTATGCGTATTTGAAAAATTAGCCACCCAAAAAGAAAAAAATTCGTTTTTCTTCATGTTATGAGCAAGAGAAGGTTTGTAAATGTGAGATAGAGCAATTTTTGAGAGAAATTAGGAAGGAAACAAATGGTCTGGCTCGATTACCAGACGGTAAGTGGAAGAGAAATAAAAAACTAGCAAGAGACTCAAACTTCTCTTGCTAGTAGGGATTAGGCTTTAATTTTTGATGAATGAAAATTGGGTATAAAATTGGAACGGTAATGACTGTAAAAAGCAGCAGAACCAAATGTTCCTAAAATTTTTAGTGAAGGCTGCAACGAATGCTGGAGTAAAAAGCTAGTCCTCCCATAATCATTCCACGTAGGAAAGTGTATTTTTACTAAATTTAAAAATGATTTTAATAACAGCAGCTAAAAATACCAATTCCAATAATATTAGCAGCTTTTGTCGTTTTGATGAAGTGTTTTTCATAAACAAGATGAATTCTCAACAAAACAATAAGAGATTCTAAAATCGTAATCCAAACTTCTGCTGCATATCCATTTAAAAATATCGAAAAATTCCTAATCCTAAAGTGGCAGCAATGGCTCTTTTTACTACCGAATACTAAGCACCCAACAACGACTAGGGCATTTCAAAGTGGACAAATTGGTGTCCCAATTGAATTCTAAATAACTGAACTCCTAAGAAAATTAAAGTGGCAAATAATGCAATTTGTGTTAATTCACGTAATGAATAATGTTTCATATTATAATTCCTACTTTCATGAATGAAATAATTGTGTGAGGAGATGCAATTGTGGTTCAAAAAGCAACTCCGTATTGTAAATCTTTTTCTTGAGCAATGGTTTCTTGTAGAGTCGCGTCAAGAAAGGTTGTGGGCTGTCGCTAAAAGCTTTTTTTCTAAAGAAAAACCTTGTAAAAATACAAGCGCTTAGAATAGCTGAAACAATATCTCCAGTTCCAAAAATGATGCGGATAATGAGGAGTAAAGGCTGTCGCAAATTGTTCTGTAGTAGCATCATAACTCAATAATCCGATGGAACCTACTTTTTGTTTGAATACCTGTTAGATGACTTTTTACATCCTAAATCGGCTAACTCCCTAGTAAGTTTCTGATAAGCTTCTACTGGTTGAATTCTTCTAAATACTTCGTTTGAGTTAATAACGCAGCTTCAGTCAGATTTGGAAGAATAATATCCGCTTTGGAACAAACTCTTCTCATTTGGTGGACATATTCTTCTGTAAAAGCCACTATATAACTTCCCGTGATCCCCCATAATTGGGTCGACGATTAGTAGAGCATCTGAATTTTTGACTCGTATAATAGTCTAATAAGACTTTTTAATTGTTCCATTTGTCTGCAATATCCGATAAATAGTGCATTTGTTTTTAAGTTTAATGCTTTCCATTGTTCTAAACTTTGCTTTTGTAAAGTCTAGTAGTTCTTGGATAGCAATTTGCTGGAATCCTCCTGTATGAGAGGATAGTAAAATGGTTGGTAAAAAGTATCGTCTCAATCTGGCAACAAGCCATAATCGGAATGGCTGGAGTCAGTGCTACTTTTTCCAATTCCGGATAAATCATTGGCCAAAATGATTCTTTTTGTACCACGAAAGCACCTCCTATTTTTAGAAGTTGAACTCATTGTAATTCAGGATGGGATAAGGTACAATATTTTCCGAGAAGAATTGTACCGGTACAGATAGTGAGGTGTGTCATGTTTAAATATCAAGAAGTGAGTCTTCAAATTGTCAGCAAATCGAAGAAGGTATTTATAAAAAGGAGATCGACTTCCTTCAATTCGTGAAATGATTCAACAGTATCATTGTAATAAAGATACGATTTTAAAAAGCTTTACATCTTTTAAAAGGAAGAAAAGTTTAATATATCCAGTTGAAAAAGAGTGGCTATTATGTATTGAAAAATCGAGTCCCTGTTCGAAACACGACAAAAATTGGTTTGCCAAATCCGATGCAATTTCGATTGAAGATTTTAGAAAAATGTTTGAATGAGTCAGTTATGGCAAGTTATGAAGGAATTAATAGCCAGAAAGAATCCATCCGAGGAGACCGTGAATTAATTGAAGCGATGGTGCCATTGTTAGAAAGTTACGGAGTGTATGCAAAGGAAGGTCAATTATCGATTACAACGGGAACGCAACAAGCCTTATATATTTTACTCCAACTGATTGGAACAGGCGGATTGTTATTAGAACAACCAACGTATAGTCGTATGAATCAATTAGTGAAGGAATTAGGAATTCCCTATCAACTTATTGAACGAGAACAGACACAAGACACCATTTCATTAGAGAAGTTAGAACAAATTTTTCAAAGTGGTACCATTCGTTATTTTTATACGATTTCTAGATTCCATAATCCACTTGGGATGAGTTATCCGGATAGCGTTAAAAAGAAAATTGTGGAATTAGCAGAAAAAATATCAAGTCTATATTATTGAAGACGATTATATGGCGGATTACGAACGAGGAACTGCAACGCCTTTGCATTATTTTTGATACGAATGAAAGAGTCATTTATGTAAAATCTTTTTCATCGATTTTATTTTCTGCTTTTAAAATGGGAATTGTCGTACTTCCAAATGCTTTAATAAAGGAATTTGAGAAAAAGAAAAACAATTATTAGATTTTGATTCGAATTTACTCATGCAAAAACATTAGCGCTATTTATTCAAAAATGGCTTATTTGAAAAAACATCGACAAAAATGGTGGTACACTATCATGAGAAGTCCCAACTATTTAGACAATTATTAGAATTATCAGCGATAGAAAAACAACTTTACATGGAACACAATTATTAGTTAGAAAAGAAGTCAATTATCCTTCTAAAAAGAAAAAGCTAGATTTAGAAATAACAATTGACACATTAGAAGATGCCTATATTGAAGAAATAACACCTCAAATTTTTCATTAGATGTCTATGCATTATCGATGGAAGAGATGCAAGAGTTAATACACTTACTAGAAGAGAGAGGGGGAAGTAGATGAATAAGGAAGAAATTTTAAAACATTATTATGGATATGATAGCTTCAGACCTGCTCAAGCAGAAATTATTGAAACGATTTTTATCTAAAAGAGATGTTCTAGCGATTATGCCAACTTCTGCAGGAAAAATCGATTTGTTTTCAAGTTCCAGCGTTAATGTTAGACGGAATCACAATTGTTGTATCTCCATTAATTTCCTTAATGTATGATCAAGTGACTTCGTTAAAGGAAATGGGAATCCAAGCGATTTTGTTAAATAGTGCAATGACTTCACTCGAGTATTATCAAGCGATTGAGCAATTACAACGAGGTGAAGTGAAGTTATTATATGTTGCTCCAGAGCGTTTTTGAACAAGAAGGTTTTCTAGAGATGATGCAAGGAATTCAGATTAGTATGGTTGCAGTTGACGAAGCACACTGTATTTCCCAGTGGGGGCAAGATTTTAGACCGAGTTATCAAAATATCGATACATTTGTCGCGCAACTTCCTACTCGTCCCATTGTGGCAGCTTTTACAGCAACTGCAACTCCAAGAGTTCGTCTCGACATTAAGCAACAATTAAAATTACAAAATCCTTTTGAAGTTGTAACGAGTTTTGACCGTGCGAATTTATATTTTGGAATGGAAGAACCAAGGGATAAAATGAGCCGTCTACTAGAGTTAATTAAGGAAAAGGAATCGACGATTGTGTTTTGTAATACTCGGAAAGAAGTCGAAAAAGTCTGTGAGAAATTACAAAAGAAGGGAATTGCTGCGGATTGGTATCATGCAGGATTAAGCCCGGAAGCTAGGAGTAAAAGTACAAGAAGATTTTATATTTGACCGTATTGATGTCATTGTAGCAACAAATGCATTTGGAATGGGTATTGATAAGTCCAATGTGAGAAAAGTCATTCACTACAATATGCCTAAAGATATCGAAAGTTATTATCAAGAAGCAGGACGTGCAGGGCGAGATGGGGAACCTGCGGAATGTATTTTATTATACGGGGCAAAAGATATTATTATTAATAAATTTTTAGTAAAAGCAAAATGAGGATAAAGTTGGCATGGCAAAACTCAATGAGATGATTGATTATTGTAGAACGGTACGTTGTTTAAGAGGGTTTATGCTAGATTATTTTGGACAAAAAGATATTCCTGAAGATTGTCGGAACTGTACGAACTGCTTAAATAAAAGTGACGTTAACAGATGTGACGCCACAAGCGCAAATGATTTTGTCCTGTATTATTCGTATGAAAGAAAGATATGGAATGAGTAAAGTATCCGAAGTGTTACGAGGAAGTAAACGAGCTGAAATGAAGGCTCTACACTTTGACCAATTATCGACTTACGGCATTATGAAAGATTATTCGGATAAAGCTTTAAAAAGAATTTATCTCTTCCTTAATTGCAGATCGCTATATCGAAACAGAAGGATTACAATATCCGATTTTACAAGTGAGTGAGTTAGGAAAAAGGCATTGAAAAATCGTGAGAAAAATTGAAGTGAAACCAATTGTGGCGCAAATTCTTCAAAAACCAGATGCCATTCAGCAACATCAAGTACAAGATAATGCGCCATTTGATGAAGTCTTGTATGATCGATTACGTTCGATTCGTATGGATTTAGCATTTGTCTCAAAAATGTTCCACCATTCTTAGTCTTCTCAGATAAAAACTCTGAAAGAATTTTTGTCGCCACTTACCAACGACGGATGAGAATTCTTACAAATTAGTGGAGTTGGGAGAAAAAAACTAGAAACTTATGGAGAAGCCTTTATGAAGGTTATTCGTGAGTATAAATTATAAAGATTTTATATACTAAAATGCTTAAATCATTTGCATTTTTAGAGTACCTTTTGGTATAGTGTCTTATAAATTCAACATCTCCATAAGGGAGTAACTGGCAACGAAAGTTGTGGTAATATCAACAACAAGTGAACCTGTTTCGCTGGTATTATCTTAATTAGTGAGACTTATGCTATTTTCAAGTCCTTGAAGTAGTATAAGTCTTTTTATGGGGATAAAAATATAAAGGAGTGTCGACTTTGACAAAACAAGCCGCATACACACAAAACGGAAGAACAAGTTCTTTCAAGTGTACAATCTACTAAAGAAGGGTTAACTTCTGCTCAAGCAAAAGAACGTTTAGAAAAATACGGTCCGAATGCTTTACAAGCAGGAGAAAAGACAACTGTACTGCAAAAATTCATTAATCAGTTTAAAGACTTCATGATTATTGTCTTACTTGCAGCAGCAGTTATCTCATTTTTTGCCCATGAAGGAGCTCCAGATCCAACGGATGCTATTGTAATTTTAGCCGTTGTTATCTTAAATGCAATTGTAGGGGTCATCCAAGAATCAAAAGCAGAAGAAGCAATTGAAGCATTACAAAAAATGGCTTCTCCAGTTGCAACAGTTTTACGTGATGGTGAACATCTTCATGTAAAAGGGGAAGAAATTGTAGTTGGAGATATCGTGATTTTAGAAGCAGGGGATGTTGTTCCTGCCGATATGCGATTATTAGAAGTCAATACGATTAAAATCGAAGAAGCTGCCTTAACAGGAGAATCTGTTCCAGTAGAAAAAGATTTAGTTATTCCTGAAGGGGAAGATGTTGGTATTGGTGACCGTTCAAATATGGCATTTGCGAGTACAAATGTGACTTATGGACGTGCATTAGGGGTTGTTACTGCAACAGGTATGGATACTGAAGTTGGTAAAATTGCCCATATGTTAGCCAACACGGAAGAAAGTAAAACTCCATTACAAGAAAACCAAGATGCTCTAGGTAAATGGTTAACGATTATGATTTTAGTCATTACCGTTATTATTTTCGGAATTGGTTTAATTCGTGGATACGAATGGACTCATATGTTATTAACGGCCATTGCGATTGCAGTTGCAGCGATTCCAGAAGGTTTACCAGCTATTTCAACGATTATTTTAGCATTAGGAACTCAAAAAATGGCAAGCCGTCATGCATTAGTTCGTAAATTGCCAGCCGTTGAAACATTAGGTGGAGTAGAAGTTATCTGTTCAGATAAAAACAGGTACATTAACATTAAAACCAAATGACTGTTGAAAAAAATGGTATTTAATAATGAAATTCATGATGCACACGAAGACATGAACGAATCAATTTCTGCAATTCGTATGATGAATTTAGCAAATGATACTAAATTTTTCTGAAGAAAAAAATTAATTGGGGATCCAACTGAAACAGCAATGGTTCAATTTGGATTAGATAAAAGGGTATGATGTACGTGTTGATTTAGAAAAACATCCACGTGTAGCGGAAGTTCCATTTGATTCAACTCGTAAAAATCATGTCAACGATTCATCAATTAGAAGATGGAAACTATTTAGTAGCGGCAAAAGGTGCTCCAGATATGTTACTTGAAAAAGTAACTCATATTGAAGAACACGGACAAGTTCGCCCAATTACTCAAGAAGACCGTAATACATTAGCTCGCTTAAATAAAGAAATGGCTACTCAAGCTTTACGTGTCTTAGCAATTGCTTATAAATACATTGACCAAGTTCCAGAAACAATGGATTCAGAATCTGTTGAGTTTGACTTTGTATTTGCAGGATTAGTCGGAATGATTGACCCTGAGAGAAAAGAAGCTGGCTTTAGCAATTCAAGTGGCTAAAGAAGCAGGTATTCGTACAGTGATGATTACAGGTGACCACCGTGATACAGCTCAAGCGATTGCAAAAACGTTTAGGAATTTTACGTCCTGATCAAGAAGATGGTGTCTTAACAGGTGCAGAATTAAATGAAATTTCTGATGAAGAATTAGCTCGTACAATTGAAGATTACTCAGTATATGCTCGTGTATCTCCAGAACATAAAAGTTCGTATTGTAAAAAGCATGGCAGGCAGATGGAAAAAGTTGTTTCAATGACAGGTGATGGTGTCAATGATGCTCCATCTCTAAAACAAGCAGATATCGGTGTAGGTATGGGGATTACTGGTACTGAAGTGTCTAAAAGGTGCTAGTGATATGGTTCTTGCAGATGATAACTTTTGGAAACAATCGTTGTTGCAATAGAAGAAGGACGTAAAGTATTCTCGAATATTCAAAAAGCAGTTCAATATTTATTATCTGCAAACTTCGGGGAAGTAATGACTTTATTTATTGCCACAATGGCTGGTTGGTCAATTCTTGAACCAATTCATATTTTTATGGATTAACTTAGTAACAGACGTATTCCCAGCGATTACTTTGGGAATGGAAGATGCAGAAGCAGATATTATGAAACATCCACCTCGTGGAAAGAGTTCTAATTTCTTGTCAAATGGGGTATTACCAAGTATTTACTATCAAGGTTTCTTTGAAGGTGGAGTTACTTTATTCGTTTATTGGTATGCGACTCATGTAGCTGGTTGGGGAGTTCCAACTGGTGAAACAATGGCATTTGCAAGTTTAGGGTTTAATTCAGTTATTCCACGCATTCAACGTGAAATCTGTTTATAAATCTTTAGCAACAGTTGGAGTATTTAAAAATAAAAATGTTCAATATTGCGATTGTTGTGTCTGCATTAATGTTATTATCTGTTTTAGTTGTTCCTGGTTTAACGACTGTGTTTAGTGTAACAGTGTTGACTTTAGAACAATGGTTAATTGTGTTAGCGGCGGCATTCTCAATTGTTCCGTTCGTTGAAATTGCAAAAAGCAATTATGAGAGGAATGGGCTTGGACCAAGACTAAAAATATATTTTTATAATAGACTTATCTATAGTTCTTAGGACGCAAGCAGCCTCGCGAGAGCGAGTCTCATTGCTAAATTTTGAGCCTTGGGTCTCAAAATTTCCTGTGATAGAATCGGCTTTTTGCCGGTTCTATCACTTTAGCAACTATGGAAAGTCTATTTTGTTTTGGGATCATAACGTGTATTTTCGTTTACGATGGTATATGTATATGACTTTTCTAAGATAGCTAGGACGCCAGTAAACCTTCGGTTTTCATGGCTAAATTCTTGAGTCTGTAGTCTCAAAATTTCCTATGATAGAGTCTGCTTTGCAGATTCTATCACTTCAGCTATGTTAAAAGTGTTTTTGTTTATGGGTCATAAGGAGTAGTTGCATTTAAGATGTTTTTTTGATAATAGACTTATCTATAGTTGCTTAGGACGCCATGAAGTAACTATGGAAAGTCTATTTTTGTAAACTCTCTCACATTTATAGCTTGTAAATGTTGATATGGTAGAAATATAGTTTTTAACTTTAACAACTAGTAAAAAGAAACAATGCTGAAATCGGTCAAATTTCGTTGACCCGACTGTAATAATTCGGTATAGTACCACTTGTATCACGTGACATTTAGAAAAACAAAAAAGTGGGGAATTGAAATGAAATTAAGAAATTTATTTTTAACAGCAGTTGCTGCAGTGACATTAGCAGCTTGCGGAAATCAAACAAGTAAACAAGAAACAGTAAAAGAAACTAAACCAGCAGAACACGTTAAAGTTGCCGTTGTAGGTAGTGCAGCTCATGAAATCTGGGATTTCGTTGCTGAAAAAGCGAAAAAAGAAAACATTGACTTAGAAGTTGTAGAAATGAACGACTATGTATTACCGAATACAGCATTAGAAGAAGGTTCTGTACAATTAAATGCCTTCCAACACCGTGCTTATTTAGCACAATGGAACAAAGATAAAGGTTCAGATATTAAAGAAATCGGAACAACATTTATCGTGCCATTATATTACTTCTCAACAAAATATAAATCATTAAAAGATTTACCTGAAAATGCAAAAGTATTAGTACCAAAAGAAGTAGCCATCCAAGGTCGTGCTTTAGTAGCATTAGAAACAGAGGGATTAATTACATTAAAAGATGGAGTAGGAACAAAAAGCCTCTCTAGCTGATATTACAAGCAATCCACGTAACTTAGAAATTATTGAAGCAGAATCAGCACAAGCACCTCGTTTATTACAAGATGTAGATGCAGCTTCTATTAATGGTTCAATGGCTCAAGATGCAGGATTAAAAGTTGAAGATTATATCTTCACAGATGCTGATCACTTAGATACAATTCCAAAAAGATCGTTTCAATATCATTGCTGCAAATGCGAAAGATGCTGATAATCCAACATACAAAAATTGTATCATTATTCCAAGCAGATGATGTAGCGAAGAAAATGAATGAAATTGGACCAGGACAATACTTCCCAGTGTGGAATGCAGAAAAATAGTCCTTTGAACTATTGGGAAATTCCCAAAGGTTCGATATAAAAATAGTCATCTTCTCCAAACGAACAACTTTCACCGTTAAAGGTGTCAGTTGTTCGTTTTATTTTACTTTTTAAAGGGTGATATTTAGGTTGGGGAATATACCATTATCGAAAAAAACACGTACATTTATTTAAGAAGTATATAAAAATATACGTATTTTTATTGATTTTCTAACGATAATGAAGTATACTTACCTCATTCTTAATAAAAAAACAAAAAGGAGCTAGAAACTTCATGGAAAAATTTCTTTAAATTAAAAAGAAAAATAACACAACTTTTGGGACGGAACTTTTAGTAGGGCTTATGACATTTTTTTGCAATGTCTTATATCATCTTTGTAAACCCTAGTATTTTAAGTCAAACAGGTATGCCATTCCAGGCAGTATTCCTATCTACTATTATTGCTTCAGTTGTAAGTACATTAGTAATGGGTCTATTTGCAAATGTACCTTATGCATTAGCACCAGGGATGGGATTAAATGCATTCTTTACATTTACAGTAGTATTTGGTTTAGGTTTTTCTGGCAAGAAGCATTAGCAATGGTATTTATTTGTGGATTACTAAATATTTTCATTACAGTAACAAAAATTGTAAAATGATTATCCAAGCAATTCCAGTTAGTATGCAACATGCAATTGGTGGAGGAATTGGGGGTATTCGTTGCATATATCGGATTGAAAAATGCAAACTTATTAAGTTTCTTAACAGATGCTAAAAACAATTACAACTATTAATAATCAACCGTTTCAAGCAACTACAGAAGCGTTTAAAGGCGGAATTTTCTCTGTTACCTCTAATGGTGGTGTAGTTCCTTCATTAGTGAACTTTACTCAAAAGTGATGCATTATTGGCATTAATTGGATTGTTCATTACTGTGATTTTAGTCATTAAAAATGTTCGTGGTGCAATCTTAATTGGAATTATCGCTACAACTTTATTAGCAATCCCAATGGGGGTAGTTGATTTATCAACAGTGAATTGGTCTCAAAATTCATTAGCTGCAGCATTCTCAGATTTACAAGTAACATTATTTGCAGCATTTGGTCCTGATGGAATGGGTAAATTATTCTCAAATCCTGCAAAATTACCACTAGTATTAATGACAATTTTCGCATTTAGTTTATCGGATACATTCGATACATTAGGAACATTTATTGGAACAGGTCGTAAGACAGGAATCTTCTCAGCAGAAGATGAAAGAATGTTAGAAGAAGGTTCAGGTTTCTCTTCTAAAATGGATAAAGCTTTATTTGCAGATGCGATTGGAACTTCAATCGGGGCAGTTTTCGGAACAAGTAATACAACAACTTATGTGGAAAAGTGCAGCAGGTATCGGAGCAGGTGGTCGTACTGGGTTAACAGCTGTAACTACAGCAGCATTATTAGCAGCTTCAGCATTATTAGCACCATTTGTAGGAATCGTACCTGCAGCAGCAACAGCCCCAGCGCTAATTATTGTAGGGTTATGATGTTATCATCTTTTGCAGATGTAAAAATGGGATCATTTAGAAGAAGCAGTACCAGCATTCTTTGCAGGAATCTTTATGGCGCTTTGCTATAGCATTTCATATGGAATTGCAGCAGGGTTCATCTTCTACTGCTTCATTAAAACATTAACAGGCAAATCTAAAGAAGTTCACCCAATTTTATGGGTAGCCACAGGATTGTTCATTTTGAACTTCATTATTTTAGCCATTATTTAGCTTTTCCCTTATATCTTTTCTCCCAAAGAGGTAAAACGAAGTTACGATTTTAGTAACTTCGTTTTGCTTTTTAAAAGTTTTTAAAAAAGATTAAGAAAATGAAAAAGAAATGGTTGGAATTTATTTTATTTCAAACATTTTCTAAAAAGCTATGCTATAATGTTCTAGAATACAAAAAGAAAGGAATTGAAGTATGATTACATTAAAAATCAAATCGTGAAATTGAAGCGATGAATGAGTCGGGATGCTTTATTAGCCTCTATTCACGTTGCATTACGAGACTTTATTAAACCGGGAGTAACAACTTGGGAGATTAATGAATTTGTTCAAAAGAAAATTGAAGAAGCTGGTGGTTCGGCTCCTCAAATCGGATATGAGGGATATAAATATGCTACTTGTACAAGTATTAATGATGAAATCTGTCATGGATTCCCTCGTCGTAAACCATTGAAATCAGGAGATTTAGTAAAAGTTGATTTCTGTGTAGACTTAAAAGGAGCTTTTATCTGATTCTTGTTGAGTTATATTGTTGGAGAATCTACTCCAGAATTAGATCGTTTATATGAAGTAACAAAAAGCATTATATTTAGGGAATCCAACAAGCACAAGTGGGCAATCGTATTGGGGATATTGGTCATGCGATTCAAACTTATGTAGAAAAAGAAGGGTTCTCAGTTGTTCGTGAATTTATCGGACATGGAATTGGACCAACGATTCATGAAAGTCCATCTGTTCCTCACTATGGTGAGCCTGGAAAAAGGTCTTCGCTAAAAGAAGGAATGGTTATTACAATTGAAACCGATGGTGAATACTGGAACTTGGAAATCAGAAATGGAAAGTAATGGTTGGACAGCTCACACATTAGATGGTGGGTTAAGTTGCCAATTTGAACATACATTAGCGATTACAAAAGATGGTCCACGTATTTTAACATTACAACCAGATCATACAGAAGACGTATTATAAAAGTATAAGGAGGAATAGCAATGGCTATTTTAGTTGCAGGGGGAGCAGGTTATATCGGTTCTCATACAGTAGTAGAATTAGATAAAGCGGGGTATGAAGTTGTTATATTAGATAATTTTTTTCTAATAGTTCACCTGAAGTATTAAAACGATTAACAACGATTACAGGAAAAGAATTTCCATTTTATGAAGGATCTATTTTTAGATCATGACTTTTTAACAGAAGTATTCTCAAAAGAAAAAAATTGATTGCGTGATTCAGTTTGCAGGTTTCAAAGCAGTGGGAGAATCAGTAGCGAAACCATTAGAATATTATCATAATAATATTACAGGTACATTAGTGTTATTAGATGTAATGAGAAACTTCGGAGTGAAAAATATTGTTTTCAGTTCAAGCGCAACTGTTTATGGAATGAATAATACAGTACCATTTAAAGAAGAAATGCCAACAAGTGCAACAAATCCTTATGGATATACAAAAGTGATGTTAGAACAAATTTTAAATGATGTTGCTTTTTCTGACAAAGAATGGTCTGTAACGAACTTACGTTATTTCAATCCAATTGGCGCTCATGAAAGTGGCTTAATTGGGGAAAAATCCAAATGGAGTTCCAAATAACTTGATGCCATATATTACACAAGTAGCAGTTGGTAAATTACCACAGTTAAGCGTGTTTGGAGATGACTATGATACACATGATGGAACAGGAGTTCGAGACTATATTCACGTTGTGGATTTAGCAAGAGGACATGTTCTTGCAGTGAAAGATAATATTGGAAACCCAGGTGGCAAAAGTGTATAACTTAGGAACTGGAATTGGCTACAGTGTATTAGACTTAGTTCATGCATTTATTAAAAGAGAATAATGTGGACATTCCATATAAAAATTTGTCCACGCCGTCCTGGAGATATTGCGACTTGTTATGCAGATGCAAGTCGAGCAAAAGAAGTTCTAGGTTGGGTTGCTGAAAAAGACTTAAACGACATGGTTCGTGATTCTTGGAATTGGCAAAAAATAATCCTCAAGGATACTAAACATTAGAATAAAATACAAACAAAAAAATCCTGTTAGCTTAAATGATGCTAGCAGGATTTTTGATAGTAAAAATTGTGGCTCTTTGTCAAATAGGGTTGATGAAACAATTTTAGTGAAGGAATTAAGCAGCGTCAGGTTGCTTAATTCCTTTTTAGTTGTTGGAGTAAAAAGTTTAGACATTAGTAGAATTCTATTTCTAAAATGTGTGAAACTAGTGTAGCCATAAGCGTTTCTTTTTAAGTACTTTAATCTTGTTGTTAATGCCTTCAATAGGTCCGTTTGAAAGTGTTGGATACTCACAAGTATTTTGTAAATACGGTAAAAACTTCTTAAATGTTTGTAGAACACGATTTAATCCATCAGACAGATGTTTTGTTTGTACATGAATCAATTCTTCTTTGAATTCATTAAAATTTTCGCTCCTTAAAAGATTCTCTTAATTGATGTACTGTTTTCATATTCTGGTTTAAGCGAAGGTACTTCTTGTAGTAAATAATCTACAATTCCTTGAGAATGTGTTAGCCAATCGAATAATCTGTAATAGCTGTAGTGATAGGATTGAAGGTCATCTCGATTTTTAAGATTAGTTTCAGTAACGTTTTAATTTATTATAAAGACGTCTGTCTTTATAGCGTACTTGATTCATTTTTCTTGTTCTTGTCTTGTTTAATTCTCTGTTTAAAGCTTGAATAATATGGAATGGATCAATGATAATTTTAGACTTAGGGAATAAACGTTTAATAACTTCAATGTATGGAGCATACATATCAATCGAAATGGTTTTTAACATTTAAGCGAGTTTTGTAGAGGAACTGATTGAAATAACGAACTAAATTCTCCATTTTTTTCTATCTTGAACAACATCAACAAGTTGATGAGTAATAGCGTCACAATAAGCAAAACTCATACTAGCTTCAGCTGAAGCTACAGACTTAAATTCATCCCAACACATATGTTCAGGTAACTCATTTAAAGGCTTAATTCTGAGAGAATCAGCAGTTTCATTGACAACTCTACGAACAGTATGAACAGAAACGTTCATTTCTTTAGCGATATGAGATTCAGAAACTGTTTCGCAAGCTTTGACTTTAATTTCATTTTTACATTTTTAGAAATAAAAGCATTAAGATCAACGATACTAGTTGTATCAGCAGTAAAAACTATGGGAGCATTCACGACATAAGAAACGCTGTTTTTCTTAATTTAATAAAAAGCAGGTAAGCCAGAAACAGGATTAAGCGTAATTCTAGAAGTACGAGTACCGTTTTTAACAATAGAAAAATCACGATTTACGCAACCACAGTTAGGGCAAGCATCTGGGCAATAGGTATAGTTAGCGAAGAAAAAAACAGGCTTTTCTTTTTAAAAATACACTTCCTCCACATTATTTTCCCATTTTACATTTTTATCTTTGATTTGTAGCACGACTTCTTGTATAGTAGTCATAGGGTTTTTCATCTCCTCTTAAATAGTTTGGACGCTTTTTAATATAAGGATGAAGCCCTTTTTGTATACACTAAAATAGGGTTGGTGGATTTTCTCCATCAACCCTATAAATTATAGAACCAAAATTGTAATATATATGTAATATAAATTGTTAGGGTATCATACATTTGTGACAAAAAAAGAATAAAAAGAGAACCAATGTTATACTGAAGTTGCTCAAAAAAATCAGGAAAGAGGTTCTCTTATGAAATCTATTATAACAGAAGAAATCAAATTAAGACAGCGTGCGGTAGAATATGCGATAAAAATGATAATAATGCTAAGGCAGCAAGAAAATACCATACAACTAGACAACAAATTGCTCGATGGAGAAGTCGATATGATGGTACTGCACAATCATTGCTCCCAAAAAAATCGAAGACCGTTACATCATCCTAATGAACATAAAAAGCCACGAACTAGAACTTATACGTAAAATGTACAAACGTTATAGCAGAGACGGATTAGCAGAGATTTATGTACAATGTCAAAGAAGAGGATATAAACGTTCATATGGAGCGATGAAAAATGATAAAGAAACTTCAATTAACTGAGAAAAAAAGAAAAAGAACTTATCCTAAAAAGTAAATGGACTCAATACCAACTACTTATCCAGGAGAAAAAGTACAAATCGACATTAAATATGTTCCACAGTACTGTATAGGATGGGACAGTAAGGGGATTAAATATTATCAAATAACCGCTATTGATGAATTTAGTAGAAAACGAGTATGTAAAATTGTAGATGAGAAAAGCGTTATACATACAGCAGAATTTTTTTAGGGGATGTAGAAGAAGAGTTTGATTTAGTATTAAAGCCATTCAAACAGATAATGGACGTGAATTTACCAATGATCCAGAAGTAACCAGTAAAAAAACAATTTTTCGAACAAAAAAATTAGAAGAAAAAAAGGCATTAAACATATAAAAAAACTAGACCCTACTCTCCATGGCAAAATGGAAAAAGTAGAACGTAGTCATAGAGAAGATGGAAGAAAAATTTTATAATAGAGTCTTTAAGAGTTTAGATAGTTTAGTGAAAGCTCATAAAAGATATATTAGTAGAGGAAATAATGTAGCTAGGTGTGTATTAAATTTTAAATCACCAAATCAAATAGTACAGCAGCACTTGTTACAATCGGCTTAATGTATTAGTAGTTCAACGTTTTTTTCCTTTGTCAAGGGACGCTTCGCTCTAAAGCCCTTGACAAATTCAGGCGTTAAACTGTTTTGTGTACAGCTCAATTGTCCCACAAGTTGTATTGACACTGGTTCGTGTCACAAATGTTTGTGTTTCTTAGAATTGTAATATATATGTAATATAAATAATCTTAATTATGCTAAAAAAAGTAGAGTATAATTGTATCGTATAGCATAAAAATTCAGAATAAAGATAATAATGGAGAAAAATATGGGAAATAATATTATACAGAAAAAATATTCATTACGAAAAATTCAAAGGGATTGGGTTGGCAAGTGCAGTTATAGGTGTACTTTTATGAATACTGCGGTATATGCTGAAGTCACTTCTGATGGAAAAATGAAACAACGATTATTAATGAAGGAGATGAAAATACCTGCTAGTGTAAAAACAACCTTTATAGATGATAAAAATAAAACTAAAAAGTGACAGTGGATGCAGTTGTTGGAAAAGTGAATTTTATACCAACAAAGGCGAATGAAAATACAGGAAATTCTGATGGAACTGATACAATAAAAGTTTAAAAACGGAAGCTACAGTGAATTATTTATTAGAAGATGATAAATCAAAAATTACAAGATTCTAAAAACTGTAGAAGGTGAAAGTGGCACCATAAATACACCTTATGATAAAAAGGGATTGCATATGATACAGACGGAAAAGATTATCGTGAATCAACTGCTAGAAAAACGGGTGCTATTAATGAAAAACACAGGTAGAGAGGTTCACCTTAAAAGCTAACAACAAAGTATATGAATTAGTTCGTTCAGAAGTAATCAGTTCAGATAAAGCAACTTATGAAAAAACGAAATTTAACGATATCGAAGCTCCAGTTTCTCCAGAAGGAATGCATAACAATCTTGGTGAAATTAATTATGGAAAAATAACTGGAAAAAGTTTACTTAGTAGAAGAAACTCAGATGGACATTATGGGAGTATGTAGAAGCATCGAATATCAATAGTGATGAAGAAGCCGTAAATGCATGGAAAAATGGACAAGCAACGGCTAAAGATTTCACTGAAAGAAAAATGTGACTCTTAAAGAAGGCGATACAGTTCTTGTGATGGATCGTGATACGTATGCTCATGGTAGTGGGAAAAGGATAACTAATACTATTAAATACACTCGTGAGAAAAACGAGTTACAGAGTTTTTATGATAAATTAGAAGAGAAAGTTGTGAATCAACAAGTAGGATTAGAAGCAACTTATTCATTTTATAGTTCTACTCCACAATCTGATTTCAGTGTTAAAGTTTCAGGGGAAGATCAGATTTTTGGGACGGATGATGATAAAGTTGTTCAAGGAGATGGAACTATGCTTATGGTGTATTATCCTACTTCTTCTACGATAAAAATTAATGATGAGATTGTTTATCCTGGTAAATTAGACTTATCTCACGCTTCTTTAAAAAGAAATTTTTAAAAAGATGCTCAATTCAGAGAACATGGGATTATTAATTATTTTGAAAAAGAGCAATAACAGAGGAAGCTAAAAAAAGAAAGTTCAAGATAAAAAGAGGAACTGGAAAATAGAATTAACAACATTATTAAACTGATAAAAGAGAATAATGTGCAAGTGGGCTTAAACCAGGATAGTATTGCGTTTCTAAATGCAAAACCAGAGATATTGAATAAGATAAAACAATATATTTTGTCTGGGCAAAAGCTTGTTGATGGCTTTGAGATTACATTAAATTCAAATTCCAATGATCTTGTAGAATATGGAAATATTAAAGATGTAACTAGAACTATAGAACGAAATTAAGTTATGCTTATCCAAGGGATAAAGTTAGTTCAACTTCTGGAGTTGAAGTTGTAAATTATGGTAGGGGTTTTTAGTTGATAAAAACACTACTACTTATCATAAGGAAGTTGACAAATATACTGAGTGGGGAAAATCCTGAAAATAGAAACAAGCAAAAGATCCTGTATATGCTAATAAAGGTACTGTTTCAATTTCTGATGATTCAAGTAATATTCATGTGGTCAATGAAAGTTCAACGATAGAAGAAGAAGAACTTAGAAAACTGTAAACCACAAAGGAAGAAACTAATTATCAGATAAAAAGAAATTATTACTCCTGTTCGTGCTTATAAAGTAATGGGAGAAGGGAAATCTATCGTAAATCATTACTATCAATTGAGTACAAAGCGTTCAGAAAATCCAATTAAAAACTGAAAACACAAAAAGTAGGGACAGTGACTGTTCAATATGTTTCAAGTTCAGGAGAAAAGTTAAAAGCTGATGAAATAGTGGAATTGAATACACCATATGAAATAACAAAAACATATGATGTCTTTTCTGGAACAACAAAAGTTGGGGAAGAAAAAGTGGTTGAAACATTAAAGCCCGTTTATGACGCAACTCCGAAGAGATTCAATACAATAATAGGCGATAAGACAGGATTTTGCTTATGAATTTGAAGCGATTGCCTATGGTTCTGCATATGAAAGAAGTACGATAGATAAAACCTCAAACGATTGTTAGCTATGTTTACCGTTTCGTAAGTAAAGAAGATCCAACGCCAGTTAAAAAAGAGGTGAAAAGTTCGGTAATTGTTAAATATGTTGATGCTGAAGGAAATGAAATCAAACCAGAAGAAATAGTGAAAAAAGATGCTGTTATAAAAGACAATTTATACTTATTTTACAAAATCTGGAGATAAAGTTATTTCAACTCGAGAACGTGTTAATTATGAACTTCTACCTTTTTATAGTACTCAAGATAAAAGATTAAATGAAATTACTACAGTAGATGGTAAAAAGTATAAATATCAGGGTGTTTATCCAGTGTCAGAAAAATTCCATAATGTCATTGCTGAAAAATGGAGTACTCGAAGAAGGGACAACTACTGTCGTTTATCAATATGTTTTAGAACCTAAAAAGTTGAATGGGCAGTATCAGAAAAATCCACCAATTTTAGATGTGCCAGAATTTGAAGGTGGAGTTGTTTCAGTAGATCCGCCAACCTTGGAAGTTCCTGAATATACAGGAGGGTAGTATCAAATGAACCACCTGTATTAGAAGTTCCTGAATTCAAAGGGGGACTAGCGTCAGAAGAACCCCAGTATTGGATGTCCCTGAATTCAATGGTTCAGTAAACGGAGATTTGGGTGATTCGTTAACTTTACCACAATTAATTATTACTAAATGGGTAGATGAATACGGAAATACCTTAAAACCAGCAGATGCGAAAAACCTTCTGTAAAAGGTGAAAGCAAATGAAGCGTTTGAACCAGGTACAATTGAAGGATATGAATTTGTTGGAACAATTCCAGTAGATGCTGATGGTATTGTTACTCATGTTTTCAAGAAAAAACAAGCTTATAAACCAGATCCTAAACCGGAATTCAAACCACAACCAGAACAAACTCCAGAACCAAAACCTGAAGAACCTAAGAAAGAAGAACCAAAAACAAATGACGTAACTCCTTCAAATGAAGGAAATGAAGAACAAGCTTCAGTTCCTACTAAAAAAAGTAGAAGAATTACCTCAGACAGGTACAGGACAGGAGTTTGCAATCTTTTGGAGTTGCAGCAAGTTCAATTCTTGCAGGATTAGGATTAATGGTTCCAACTTTCAAGAAAAAGAAAAAAATAGATGAAACAACTTGTTAAAAAGTATAGATGTAGATTTTTCAAACAATTAAAGGAGCAGTCGAAAGGCTGTTCCTTTTTCGATAGAAATTGACAAATCCTGTTGGTGAGAAATCACCGACAGGATTTTTATATGCAAAAAGAGAAATCCAGGTTATGATTAAGTCGACCAAAAACAAATCAAAGGAGGATTTCTCTCATGGACTATTGTATACGAAAATTACTAAGATTAACAGAAGAAAAATTTTATTACGGATGAAAAATTGGTTGGAAATCGTGATAGAAAAACAATGAAACAGTTCATAAAATTAATGGAACTTGGACAAATACTTGTACTTCTTTGTCTATATTGTTCTAGCGAAAATGTGATTAAACATTCTCCTATGGAACATAAAATTAGAATTCCACACCTATTTGGACATAAGACTATTTTAGACCTTAAAGTACAACGATTCATCTGTAAAAATTGTCATAAAACGTGGGTGCTAGATTGCCCTCTTGTTCCTAAAAAAATAGTAATATTTCTTATGATTTAGAGTGCCAAATTATGCTTTATTTAAAAGAAAAATTTCTCTAGAAAAACTATTGCGAAGCTTCTCTCTATTTCGGATAAAACGGTAGAAAGAGTGATGAAGAAGTTTAAAATAAAAACAATGCAGCGGTATCACTATTTACCTAAAGTGCTTTGTTTAGATGAATTTAGAGGCGTTAAAACGCAACAAGGAAAAATGAATTTCATTTGTTTAGATGGAGAAAAATCGCCAATTAATTGATATTTTGCCTGGTAGAACACTTCATGAATTGATTTCTTTCTTTATGAAGTTTTTCTCGTAAACAACGTTTAAAAAGTAAGATATTTAGTGATGGATATGAATGCTTCTTATCAAAAACCTTATTAAAAACAGTATTTCCAAACGCTGTTATCGTAGTAGATCGATTCCATATCGTGCAACATATGAATCGTAATTTTTAATCAACTGCGAGTTGTGATTATGAAACAATTCTCAGCGAAATCAACACAACAGAAGACATTGAAACGTTACTGGAAAGTACTCTTAAAGCCTAGTGATGAATTAGATGAAGAAAAATTAAGGTACAATTATCACTTCAAAAACCTATCTAACTCAATCTCAATTGGTAGAAAAAAATTATTGAGTTATGATGAAGTGTTATCAGATGCATATGATTTCATTCAAGAACTTAGAAAAAGCCTACAAGAAGAAAGATTACGAGGCATTTATGACGTGTATAAAAAGAGATACCAAGACAGTTACCTTATGAATTTAAAAAGAAGTTTGAAGTATTCAAGCGTTTTAAGGATGGGATTTATCAAGCATTTACGACAGGATATTCCAATGGTGCTATTGAAGGAACGAATAATCTCATTAAAGTAATTAAACGTGTGGCATATGGATATCGAAATTTTGAGAATATGAATTTAAGAATCAAGATTATCAAAGGGTATTTCTTTACCCCGGTCAATAGAAAGTCATTATGATTTAAGAAAGTATGTATAGAGTCGTTTTAACTTGACAATGAGCCTCCATGGGCATGTTGAATTGGGGGAAGCGAAAAATAATATCAAATTTCACAGCCCCCAAAACCGCTAATCGCGGATAACATGCCCATGCTCATTATAAAAGTTAAAACTAGATTTCGTCTCATATTTATGTTTGTGGTTGATTGCTAAATCGATTAAATCTTTAATTTTCTTCCACCTTGTTCCTTTTAAAAATTAAAGACTTAATTTGGTGCTAAATTTGATCCACCAACAGTATTTGTCGATGAGCCCTTTTTCGTCTGCTTAACTTTTAGGATGTAGAAAGACTATGGTATACTGAGGCTGATAATAGAGTTATGTAAATTCTTAGAAAGTAGGAGCAATTATGAATGTAATTTTTTGTACTTCTCCATTCCAAGTTCTTGTTGCAAGAGAAATAGCGCGTTATACTAACTTGGAATTTTACGGAATGTATTTGTTAATGTCAGATGATCCAAGGCAGAAAATCTATGCAGAAAAAATGAAAGAATTTTGTGAAGATGTGTGTATTTTACATGAGGAAAATCTTTTAGAAACTTTGCAAAATTTTCTTTCTGGGAAAACAATTTCTTCGATGTATTTAGCAAGTTTAGATAATCCAGTGGCATTAAGTTTTTTTCAACCCTAAAAAGAATGCAATTATTTACTTTTTGATGATGGCAGTACTTTCAATTATTGTTCCGAATATGTATACACAAAAATAAAAATAGAATAGTGTCGCCATTAGGTTTAACGTTAGGACAAATAATGAGCCTTTCTCAAAATCATTTTACTGTGTTTGAGAAGACAGAGTTGTTTGAAGAAGGAAGACAAATCCCCTTATGTTTAGATACGAAACCAGTAGATTTTAAACGTGCTAATAACGGACAAACGCTTCGAGTTTTTCTTGGTCAAGCGTTAGGGTCAGTTTTTTGATGAGGAAGATATTGAAGTTACGAAATATCTAACGCAAAAAGCGATACAAGACTGTGGAGCCGATATCTATTATCCGCATCCTCGTGTGGCGATTGAAATTGAAGATGTTCAAGTGGCAACTCCTTCAAAATGTTTTGAAGAGGAAATCTATGAGTTGCTAGCAGAATATGAATTTGTGGAAGTGTATGGTTTCTATTCAACTTCGTTTATTTTTGCAAAAATAGAAGGAGTAAAAGTGGAAGGGTATCGTACCTTCTTAAGTAGTTTTGAGTCGGATATTTTATCAAATCAAGGAGTGCCGAATAAAAAAATCTCTTCATCCGATTCTTGTGTGGACATTGTGATGCCTACTTATAATTCAGCTAAAAACAATTGAAGATTCGATTCAATCGGTTTTAAATCAAACTCACCAACAGTTTCGATTATGGATTGTAGATGATGGATCAACTGATGAAACACAAGAAGTTTGCCAGAAGTATTTAAACGATTCTCGGATTCATTATGAAAAATTAGTGTATCACGGTATTTCGCAAACATTAATTGTGGGAGTGAATCGAACTTTAGGAGATTATGTTGCCAAAATAGATTCGAATGATGTTTGGATGCCTTGGCATTTAGAGACGGTATTGCATCCTTTAGAAGCTAATCCTTCCTTAGAGATTGTTGGATCAAGAGTAAATCTTGAAGAACCTGAAAAAACAAATGTTAAAAAAATAAATAGACAGAATCATTTGTATGGGGGAAACACTATGGTTCCAATTAGCGTATCGAAATTTATTCCATCCTTCAACAGTTATTTTTAGAAAGTCTGTTTATGAAGAAGCAGGTGGTTATCAACTCGGATATGACGGATATGAAGATTGGCATTTATGGGCAAGAATGATTACAAAGGAAAAATGCTGTAGTATTAAATAGTTATAACTGCTTATGAACAAACTAATGAAAGTTATCATCGACAAATAACTTTTCGTGCTCGTTTAGCAAAAAAACAAGGGGATTATCTCTTGAAGAAGTTTTAGAAGGAGAAGTAAGGTGAAAGTATTTACGATTAAAGAAGGGATTCCTACTACCATTTATGGATTTTGAAAGTAGTCAATTGGCTCGTCAGTCTATCATGCAAAAAAATTGGGAATTGAACATCAATTGTTGATTACAAATCTGAATAATATCGTTCCAAACTTTGTAGAGCAATTAGAACAATTAGGGTTTCAAAATTTTTATCATGCAATTTTTTTGATTTGTCTGATTTAGCAAGAGTTCGTCCAAGTGTTTCAAGGGATTTTCCTTACTCATTAGAACAGGTGAAAAAAAGTGGAGTATACAAAAAGAAGGTTATGTAGGATTGGTGTATTACGAGAATGGAATGATTGAGTGCTATACTTCGCAATTATTCTATCGGATGAATATGTTTTCTAATACCTTTTACTTTATATGGAACAAAAGGAATTATACTGAAGGGGATTTTAGTGAGAACTATCATGATTATCATTTTGTGGCAACAGGAGAACGTTATTCGCAATGGCAATTGGTGAGTGTTTATTTAGCGGAACATTCAACTTCTCAAGATAAATTTATGATAGATATGATTAATGAATATCCTTTGCAGTTGAGAAAGTTTTTCAAAATACGAAAAGAGAATTATTGGCGTTTACTCATTACAATATTTTAGCGCCTTTTATGAAATTTGTTTTGCAAAATTGGTGTACAAATATTGTCGCAAGTCCAGTATTAGAAGAACGATTAGGAAGCGATGTTGTGAGATTTTTGCCTCCTGTTTATGTGGAAGAGGTAATAGAAAAACGTATGAAACAGTGACGGATTGGTGTATTGTTGGAAATATGACCATCATTAAAAATTGTGAATTAGCTATTGAAGCGTTTAGACTAGTTCCGCAGAGTCGTTTAACCATTTATGGAACATTACCGGATGGAATGACAAAAGAACAACTTCCAGAAAATGTTACATATGTAGGCTTTTGTAAATTCTGTTCCTTATGAGAACCATCAAGGGTATCTATCTTGTTCATATAGTGAGTGTTTTGCCAATTCTGCAGTAGAGGCTTCTGCTAGCGGATTAGTTTTGTCTATTATCACATACCGATTTAGCACATATTTATTATGAAAAAGTTTGTAGGCATACGAATACGTTTAGATCGCTTGATGAATTAGTGAAGTTGCTAAAAAGCTATCATGAAAAAAAGTCACTATCAATCTTCAGATTTTGCAAAAGAATATAGGAAAGAAAAAGTGAAATCTCTTTATGAAGAAGTGTTAAATAAAAAGAAAAGGGGAATGGAAATGAAATTTGCCGTAATACCTGCAAGAAGTGGCTCAGTTGAATTGCCAAATAAAAAAATTTACATGTTGTTTGTAGAAAGAGTCTATTAAACCGAGCAATTGATTTTTGCTATAGAAGCGGATTTGTTTGATAAAGTGATTGTGACAACTGATTATAGTACGCATTTATTTCAGAATGACAGGGTAGATGTTCATCATAGACCGGAAAAGTTTAGCAACATCTCAGGCGACTATGGTGGAAGTGTTAACGGATGTCATTGAAGCTTTTCAACTAGATTCAAAAGATAAAAATTATTTTATTACAACCAACAAGTCCGTATCGTTCAAAGGAAGATTTGGTAAAAAGTTTTGAAGTTAATGGAGCAGTACGATAGTGTAATAACGGTTAAAAGAAGTGGAGTTAAATCCAGCTTTATTTGTGACGCCGTTAAATAAAAACAGAATTACTATCGAAACAAGTAGAGGCAAATCAGACAAATCGGCAAATCCATCAAAAACAATATTATCCAAATGGCAATTTATTCGGAGTGACTGTGGGAGCTTTTCTTAAGTCTCAATCGTTTTACGGTGGAAAATTAGGGTATGTGTTGCAAAACAAGGAAAAATATAATATCGATATTAATACAAAAGAAGATTTAAAACTGGCAGATCTTTTGGGGGACAAATGGATGAAGTTTAAGCAATCTTTTCAGTGGATTTGTTATAGCTATCAATTTTTTTGCGACTTTGTTATCGCCAATTTCATTGATTGGGATTGTGGATACAGGCTATCATAATGGGTATCGCAATTTTGTCGCTCAATTTGGAATTATTTTAGCCCTTCCTATTTTGTATTGGATTTTAAAACGTATAATTTCATATGCAGATGTTTTTTTGAGTTTATTGAAGATCGATTCGGTTATAAAAGTTATATTGCATCGAAATTATTATGGACGATGTATCAATTATTACGAATTGGAATTATTTTATATATTCCTGCAATTATGTTAAAAGAATTAACTATGATACCAGCATCTATTTGGATAGTAGTACTTGTGTTGTGGGCATATGTGATTGCTCGAGGTGGATTGCCTGTTGTTGTAAAATATGACAGTATTTATTCGATTATATTATTAGCTTCTATTATTACTATTCTTATTAGAATGAATTCGGAAGGAATTGTGTTTTCAGGATTGTCCAGTTCAAGAGATTCTTTTCGGGAACCATTCTTGTAGGAGCAAGTTTTCAAACTCTTTCTTCCTATTTAGTCAGTCCCTGATTTGCAAGAGAGGTTTAAACAAGTAGGGGCATTCAAAAATTATTACGTTCTATTTTGTTGAATTCTTTTTTAGGGATTATTGTCACTGGTATTTTGTATCTGATTGGAGTTTCGTTAAAACAAGCGGGATATAATTTTGATGATAATGTTTTATTGCAATATGCAAAGATGAAAGGATTATGGATGGTCACTTCCTGTAACGATTGGAGTCTTATTGGCAGCTCAGACGACTTTATCAACTGGTTTTGAAATTTTTGGTGAAACAATATTCATCTTTTTAATAGCATTCCTTTAATTTTATTCATCAGTACGGGTATAGCTTTTTGCTTAGAAGCAATTGGTGGAGTTTCTTCTTATGAATTTTTGTAGGATATGTGGGAATTTTTCTAACGGTCATTTCTAGTTTAGTAATTTAGGGTTAGTTTTTAAGAAAAATCCATTCATTTGTCTGGTTGATCATGTGTATTTCGTTAGTTTTTGTTAGGATTACTTTTTGAAATGGAAATGTGGATGTATGGATTAGTTCCATTTATCAGTGGATTCATATTTGTTTTGTTCTTTAATGAATATAAAAATGAAAATGGGTAAGGAGTGGCTCGAATGGAAAAATTTGTTAATTGCGACGACGCCTTTACAGGCGAAAAATTGCAATGTATATTCAAGATGAGTATGTAGGAGAAAATTTTACAACGTTATATGTCACACCTGTAATGAATGAGCGCCATCAATATTATTCGAAAGACTTTACAGCAGTTTATTGTTTGGAAAAACAAGAAGATATGGATGCCATCGTTGAAAAAAATTTTTCGGGGGATTATTCTAAAAATTTTTTATGCTAGTTTTGATCATCCATTAGTATTAGATTTAGTAGCTTGCTCTACTTATAAACAGTTGATGAGTTTTGATGATGGGTATGCTGATATTTTTCCATATGGAATGTACTCCTTGCCTTTAATAGAAAGGCAAATAGGGAAATACGGTATCACTAGAGATGATTTAATTAAAAACGGAAAAAGCATTATACTCTTTTATGAGAGTCCTTATCATGTTGTTAGTAAGAACAAATTAGTCTATTTGGATAATTTTTTTGAAACAAAAGAAAAGCCTATTAAAAAAACGCGAAAACTGTTAAAGTATTATTGGGACAAAAATTTTTTTCTGAAACGGATGATGCAATTTCTGTGCGTTTTTATAACAACCTACGCTCATGCTTTTAAAGATTGATTACTATATTCCTCATCCAAAGGAAAAGATTTCATATTGAAGGAGTTCAATATTTGAATTCACCATATTTTTTTGAAGATTTAATTGCTGAATTATGGAAGGAATATGAGTTCATTGAAGTGTATCATTTTACTTCGTCTGTATGTTTACATTTAAAAAGGTATGTCTCATGTACGTTTGAAAGGAATTTCGATTCCTTATTATGAACAACGTCAAAATGAATTAAGAAAATTAGGATGTGAATTTATCCATGTCCCATTGGGCTGGTAATAAGGAAATACAGAAAGTATAAAAAAATCCTGTTAGTGTAAAAAGCTAGCAGGATTTTTGGATAACTTATAGTTTTTTTGTTACAATAAAAAGAAAGAACGGAGGGATATCATGCAAATTACTAAAATTGAAGTACAAAAAGAAAAAAACAAAAATCGTTTTAATATCTACATTAATGATGAATTTGCTTTTTGGGGTAGATGAAGGACATTATTAAAGTTTTCGTTAACAAAAGGAACAGAATTAACGCAAGATACAATCCGTGAAATTGAACAGGAAACACAGTATCAAAACGCATACCAAAAAAAGCGTTGCATCTTTTAAATTTTAAGTTAAGAACGGCTAAAGAGGTCTATGAAAAAACTCGAAAAACTAGAAGTGTCCGATGAAGTGATAAACCAAGTTTTACAGCAATTAATGGATCATGGATTTGTCAATGATCAGTTTTATGCAGAAAGTTATGTGCGAGAAAATTTTGCATTACAGAAAAAAAGGGACCAAAAAGCTGTAGCATTTGAATTAAAGAAAAAAAGGTGTGAATGACTCTATTGTTCAAAAAAAGCTTTTAGCAGAGTATGATGAAGCAACACACTAGATCAAGCAATAGAAATTGCACAAAAAAATATGTAGACCGACAAGGAAATGCACCTGTTAAGACAGTGAAACAAAAAAGTGTACGGCTTTTTAATGCAAAGAGGATATGATTTAGATATCGTACAATCTGTGATTTCAGAATTGACATTTGAAAAGCAAGAAGAGAATGAAGAAGAACTAGTGATGAAACAAGGCGAGAGAATTTTGAAAACATTACTTTTCTAAATATGAAACGACAGATTCACAAGTTTGGTATCAATTAAAAAGGAAAAATTATATCAAAAAGGTTTCAGTAGTTCTGTTATAGATGAAGCGATTGAAAAGTTGAAATGGGAGAGTGAAGAATGGATTTAGAGCAATATGGAATTAAAATGTGGTCTGAAGAGAAAAATTGCTTCATTTCAGGAAAAACTATTAGCATGGTATGACAAAGAAAAGAGAGATTTACCGTGGAGACATTCGAATAATCCTTATCATATATGGGTGAGCGAGATAATGCTTCAACAAACAAGAGTCGATACAGTGATTCCATACTATTATCGATTTTTAGAAACTTTTTCCAACGATTGAGTCTTTTAGCAAATGCACAAGAAGAAGAATTGTTAAAAAGTTTGGGAAGGCTTGGGGTATTATTCTAGAGTCAGAAATATGCAAAAAGCTGCTCAGCAAATTATGGGAGAATATAATGGTAAATTCCCAGATACTATGGAAGAAATCCAAACTCTAAAAGGAATTGGACCATATACAGCAGGAGCGATTGCTAGTATTGCTTTTTAATTTGCCAGAACCAGCAGTCGATGGAAACTTAATGCGTGTTATTAGCCGATTATTTGAAATAGGATTAGATATCGGTAACCCATCTAACAGGAAAGTATTCCAAGCTATTGCAGAAAAAAATTATTTCAAAAATCGACCTGAGCGACTTTAACCAAGCATTGATGGATTTAGGGTCAGATATTGAGTCACCAGTAACACCACATCCAGAAGATAGTCCGGTTAAAAGAATTTAGTGCAGCGTATTTAAATGGAACAATGCATCTATATCCAGTGAAAATTCCTAAGAAAAAAGCCAGTGCCAATGAAGTGGCAAGCATTTGTCATTCAAAAATGATAAAGGGCAATATTTATTAGAGAAAAATACTTATGCAGATTTATTAAGTGGATTTTGGCATTTTCCATTAATAAGAGATTATACACCTACAACGAAACAATTGAGTTTATTAGATGAAATAGCAGAAGAAGTTGAAGATTATCCAAAATAAAAAATATCCTGTTAGAAACGCAATTTGAATCAATTTATCAATTAAAGATCCAAAAAGGTAAGAAACTAAAGGGTGAAGTCAAACATATTTTTTTAGTCATCAAAAAAATGGGAAATTGAATTAACAAAAATATCAAGTACAATCATATGATGAAATAGAAAGATTAACTGATAGAGAATTAAGATGGGTAGAAGCAGAAGAGTTTTATAAAAATGCCTTTTTCAAAAGTTCAAACAAAAATTATGGGAACATGTATCAGGGCAACTCGAGAATAATAAGTAGTAGATATTCACACAAGCGATGAAATGTGCTATACTACAATCGAGAATGAATGTAAAGAAAAGGGAGCTTTTCTAAAATCGATATAGAAGGTTGGACTCGTGATGCAAAATCCAAGAGAAGGAGAATTCATCACTGTCAAGAGTTATAAACATGATGGCAGTCTTCATCGTACGTGGCGAGATAGTATGGTGTTAAAAACAAGTGACCAAGCAATTATCGCTTGTAATGATCATACATTAGTAACGGAATCAGATGGAAGACGTTGGCTAACAAGAGAACCAGCATTGTTATATTATCATAAGCATTACTGGTTTAATGTAGTAACCATGATTCGTCAAAAAGGAATATCTTACTATTGTAATCTAGCTTCTCCCTATGTATTAGATAAAGAAGCATTAAAAATACATTGATTACGATTTAGATATTAAAATATTCCCGGATGGTGAAAAAGACTATTAGATGTCGACGAATATGAACAACACCGCCGACAAATGCATTATTCAAAAAGAAATCGATCAAATTTTGAAGGCGAATGTTGAGATTCTAGTCGATTGGATTAATAATAAAAAGGTCCGTTTTTCACCAGAGTATGTTGACTTATGGTATGAACGTTATTGTCAACTAACCTATCGTAAACAATAGCTCAAGGTAGTGTGAGTGAGAGAGTGTTTTGAAGTGAATGCTTTCAAAACACTTTTTCGTAAAAATATAAAAAAAGTTACAAAAAGACTTGAAAAGTAAGACTAGCTATGGTAAATTATATACGTTGTTAACGAACGTTCGCTTTTTAAGCGATTACGAAAAAGAAATTTAAAATAAACTTCAAAAAAATGTTGACAATATAAACTACCTATGATAATATATAGGAGTTATCGCGTAAAGCGACGTTGACCTTTGAAAAACTAAAACAAAGAAGACAAACCAAATGTGTAGGGACTTCACGAAAGTGAAGAAACAACAATTTCTTTTCTCTAAGGAGAAAAAACAATAAGTCAGTAATTAAAATGAGCTTTCAAAAGCTTATGAATGTATTTTCATGAGAGTTTGATCCTGGCTCAGGACGAACGCTGGCGGCGTGCCTAATACATGCAAGTCGAACGAGAGCGACCGGTGCTTGCACTGGTCAATCTAGTGGCGAACGGGTGAGTAACACGTGGGTAACCTGCCCACTCAGAGGGGATAACATTCGGAAACGGATGCTAAAAACCGCATAGGTTCTACAGTCGCATGACTGAAGAAGGAAAAGAGGCTTCGGCTTCTGCTGATGGATGGACCCGCGGTGCATTAGCTAGTTGGTGAGGTAACGGCTCACCAAGGCCGTGATGCATAGCCGACCTGAGAGGGTGATCGGCCACATTGGGACTGAGACACGGCCCAAACTCCTACGGGAGGCAGCAGTAGGGAATCTTCCGCAATGGACGCAAGTCTGACGGAGCAACGCCGCGTGAGTGAAGAAGGATTTCGGTTCGTAAAACTCTGTTGTTAGAGAAGAACAGCGCATAGAGTAACTGTTATGCGTGTGACGGTATCTAACCAGAAAGCCACGGCTAACTACGTGCCAGCAGCCGCGGTAATACGTAGGTGGCAAGCGTTGTCCGGATTTATTGGGCGTAAAGCGAGCGCAGGCGGTCAATTAAGTCTGATGTGAAAGCCCCGGCTCAACCGGGGAGGGTCATTGGAAACTGGTTGACTTGAGTGCAGAAGAGGAGAGGAATTCCATGTGTAGCGGTGAAATGCGTAGATATATGGAGGAACACCAGTGGCGAAGGCGACTCTCTGGTCTGTAACTGACGCTGAGGCTCGAAAGCGTGGGTAGCAAACAGGATTAGATACCCTGGTAGTCCACGCCGTAAAACGATGAGTGCTAAGTGTTGGAGGGTTTCCGCCCTTCAGTGCTGCAGTTAACGCATTAAGCACTCCGCCTGGGGAGTACGACCGCAAGGTTGAAACTCAAAGGAATTGACGGGGACCCGCACAAGCGGTGGAGCATGTGGTTTTAATTCGAAGCAACGCGAAGAACCTTACCAAGTCTTGACATCCTTTGACCACTCTAGAGATAGAGCTTTCCTTCGGGGACAAAGTGACAGGTGGTGCATGGTTGTCGTCAGCTCGTGTCGTGAGATGTTGGGTTAAGTCCCGCAACGAGCGCAACCCTTATTACTAGTTGCCAGCATTGAGTTGGGCACTCTAGTGAGACTGCCGGTGACAAAACCGGAGGAAGGTGGGGATGACGTCAAATCATCATGCCCCTTATGACTTGGGCTACACACGTGCTACAATGGATGGTACAACGAGCAGCGAACTCGCGAGGGTAAGCGAATCTCTTAAAGCCATTCTCAGTTCGGATTGTAGGCTGCAACTCGCCTCACATGAAGCCGGAATCGCTAGTAATCGCGGATCAGCACGCCGCGGTGAATACGTTCCCGGGTCTTGTACACACCGCCCGTCACACCACGAGAGTTTGTAACACCCAAAGTCGGTGAGGTAACCTTTTGGAGCCAGCCGCCTAAGGTGGGATAGATGATTGGGGTGAAGTCGTAACAAGGTAGCCGTATCGGAAGGTGCGGCTGGATCACCCTTTCTAAGGAACACTTCTAATGTTAAGGCGTTAGAAGAATACGGAACCCTACCGGTTGAAATCTTTGTTTAGTTTTTGAGAGGTTAACTCTCAACTCGACCTTTGAAAAACTGAATACTATATCACAAATTTAAACCAAAAATTTACCGAGAGTTAGAGAAATCTAACGAAAAAGAGTTTTTAACAAGAAGCAACGCGACCATAATGGTTAAGTGAATAAGGGCGCACGGTGGATGCCTTGGTACTAGGAGCCGAAGAAGGACGGAACTAACACCGATATGCTTTGGGGAGCTGTAAGTAAGCTAAGATCCAAAGATTTCCGAATGGGGGAACCCAACACCCGTGATGGGGTGTTACGCATAAGCTGCAGGCTTATGGCGAGGTAGACGCGGGGAACTGAAACATCTCTATTACCCGCAGGAAGAGAAAGAAAAATCGATTCCCTGAGTAGCGGCGAGCGAAACGGAAGAGCTCCAAACCAGTGTGCATGCACACTGGGGTTGTAGGACTTTCAAGAACGTGTATGACAATCTGTAGCAGAACCCTGTTGGAAAGCAGGACCAAAGACGGTGACAGTCCAGTATGCAAAACGGAAAGTTGGCACAAGAGAGCACCTGAGTACGGCGGGACACGAGGAATCCCGTCGGAATCCGCCAGGACCATCTGGCAAGGCTAAATACTACCTAGTGACCGATAGTGAACCAGTACCGTGAGGGAAAAGGTGAAAAGAACCCCGGGAGGGAGTGAAAGAGTACCTGAAACCGTGTGCTTACAAGTAGTCAGAGCCCGTTAATGGGTGATGGCGTGCCTTTTGTAGAATGAACCGGCGAGTTACGTTAACATGCGAGGTTAAGATGAAGAGTCGGAGCCGTAGCGAAAGCGAGTCTGAATAGGGCGAGTTGAGTATGTTGACGTAGACCCGAAACCAAGTGATCTACCCATGTCCAGGTTGAAGGTGCGGTAAAACGCACTGGAGGACCGAACCAGGGCACGTTGAAAAGTGCTTGGATGAGGTGTGGGTAGCGGAGAAATTCCAATCGAACTTGGAGATAGCTGGTTCTCTCCGAAATAGCTTTAGGGCTAGCCTCGGAATGAAGAATCGTGGAGGTAGAGCACTGTTTGGACTAGGGGCCCATCTCGGGTTACCGAATTCAGATAAACTCCGAATGCCATGTATTTATGTCCGGGAGTCAGACTGCGAGTGATAAGATCCGTAGTCGAAAGGGAAACAGCCCAGACCACCAGCTAAGGTCCCAAAAATATCTGTTAAGTGGAAAAAGGATGTGGGGTTGCACAGACAACTAGGATGTTGGCTTAGAAGCAGCCATTCATTCAAAGAGTGCGTAATAGCTCACTAGTCGAGTGACCCTGCGCCGAAAATGTACCGGGGCTAAACAAATTACCGAAGCTGTGGATTCAGTTGTATAACTGAGTGGTAGGAGAGCGTTCTAAGGGCGAAGAAGCATGATCGTAAGGACATGTGGAGCGCTTAGAAGTGAGAATGCCGGTATGAGTAGCGAAAGACGGGTGAGAATCCCGTCCACCGAATGACTAAGGTTTCCTGGGGAAGGCCTCGTCCTCCCAGGGTTAGTCGGGACCTAAGGCGAGGCCGAAAGGCGTAGTCGATGGATAACAGGTTGATATTCCTGTACTTCTGTTAATTGTTTGAGCAATGGAGGGACGCAGGAGGCTAAGTTGAGCGTACGACTGGAAATGTACGTCCAAGCAGCGAGTCCGCTGATGAGTGAAATGCTTGTCACGCACGGGGTGAGCTGTGATGGGGGAGCGAAATATAGTAGCGAAGCAACTGACGTCACACTGCCGAGAAAAGCTTCTAGTGAGATTGACAGAACCCGTACCGCAAACCGACACAGGTAGTTGAGTGGAGAACACTAAGGTGAGCGAGCGAACTCTCGTTAAGGAACTCGGCAAAATGACCCCGTAACTTCGGGAGAAGGGGTGCTGGTAGCAATACCAGCCGCAGTGAATAGGCCCAGGCGACTGTTTATCAAAAAAACACAGGTCTCTGCAAAATCGAAAGATGACGTATAGGGGCTGACGCCTGCCCGGTGCTGGAAGGTTAAGAGGAGAGGTTAGTCCATTAGGGCGAAGCTTTGAATTGAAGCCCCAGTAAACGGCGGCCGTAACTATAACGGTCCTAAGGTAGCGAAATTCCTTGTCGGGTAAGTTCCGACCCGCACGAAAGGCGTAACGATCTGGGCACTGTCTCAACGAGAGACTCGGTGAAATTATAGTACCTGTGAAGATGCAGGTTACCCGCGACAGGACGGAAAGACCCCATGGAGCTTTTACTGTAGTTTGATATTGAGTGTTTGTGTGACATGTACAGGATAGGTAGGAGCCGAAGAGATGGGAACGCCAGTTTCAAGGAGGCAATGGTGGGATACTACCCTTGTTACATGAACCTCTAACCCGCACCTAGAAACAAGGTGGGAGACAGTGTCAGACGGGCAGTTTGACTGGGGCGGTCGCCTCCTAAAAATGTAACGGAGGCGCCCAAAGGTTCCCTCAGAATGGTTGGAAATCATTCGAAGAGTGTAAAGGCAGAAGGGAGCTTGACTGCGAGACCAACAAGTCGAGCAGGGACGAAAAGTCGGGCTTAGTGATCCGGTGGTACCGAATGGAAGGGCCATCGCTCAACGGATAAAAGCTACCCTGGGGATAACAGGCTTATCTCCCCAAGAGTTCACATCGACGGGGAGGTTTGGCACCTCGATGTCGGCTCATCGCATCCTGGGGCTGAAGTCGGTCCCAAAGGGGCTGGGGCTGTTCGCCCATTAAAGCGGTACGCGAGCTGGGTTCAGAACGTCGTGAGACAGTTCGGTCCCTATCCGTCGCGGGCGTTGGAAATTTGAGAGGAGCTGTCCTTAGTACGAGAGGACCGGGATGGACACACCGCTGGTGTACCAGTTGTTCTGCCAAGAGCATCGCTGGGTAGCTATGTGTGGACGGGATAAACGCTGAAAGCATCTAAGCGTGAAGCCCCCTCGAGATGAGATTTCCCATCATTTTAAGTGAGTAAGACCCTGAGAGACGATCAGGTAGATAGGCTAGGGATGGAAGTGCCGTGAGGCATGGAGCGGACTAGTACTAATCGGTCGAGGACTTAACCAAGGTTGAAGGTAAATGAGGAAAGTTTGGATATAGATTCAGTTTTGAGAGAGCGAGAGCTTTTTCAAGAGAGAAGTGTGGTGACGATGGCAAGAAGGATACACCTGTTCCCATCTCGAACACAGAAGTTAAGCTTCTTAGCGCCGATAGTAGTTGGGGGTTTCCCCTGTGAGGGTAGGACGTTGCCACGCTTTTCAAATATTATGGAGGTTTAGCTCAGCTGGGGAGAGCACCTGCCTTACAAGCAGGGGGTCAGCGGTTCGATCCCGTTAACCTCCATATCATAAAGAGTGATTAGCTCAGTTGGTAGAGCATCTGACTTTTAATCAGAGGGTCACAGGTTCGAGCCCTGTATCACTCATTCTCAAGCGAGAAATCGCGGGTGTGGCGGAATTGGCAGACGCACTAGATTTAGGATCTAGCGCCGAGAGGCGTGGGGGTTCGAGTCCCTTCACCCGCACTATTAAGTTTCAGCCGGCTTAGCTCAGTTGGTAGAGCATCTGATTTGTAATCAGAGGGTCGAGGGTTCAAGTCCTTTAGCCGGCATTTAAATGAATAAATTGCGGAAGTAGTTCAGTGGTAGAACACCACCTTGCCAAGGTGGGGGTCGCGGGTTCGAACCCCGTCTTCCGCTTTGCCAATGATAAACCATGGCCCATGCCGGGGTGGCGGAATTGGCAGACGCACAGGACTTAAAATCCTGCGGTCAGTGATGACCGTGCCGGTTCGACCCCGGCCCTCGGCATTTCAATACAATTGAATAAAATTTGCACCCATAGCTCAATTGGATAGAGTACTTGACTACGAATCAAGCGGTTACAGGTTCGACTCCTGTTGGGTGCATTTTTTTCTATATATAAATAAATATTTTTGCACCCATAGCTCAATTGGATAGAGTACTTGACTACGAATCAAGCGGTTACAGGTTCGACTCCTGTTGGGTGCATTATCGGGAAATTAGCTCAGCTTGGTAGAGCACTTGGTTTGGGGACCAAGGGGTCGTAGGTTCGAATCCTGTATTCTCGATTTATTGGCAGTAAGTGCTAGCTACTTGTCTGTATATATAATATAATTATTAATCATTTGGAGGAATTTTATATGGTATTAGGTAGTATCGAAGCTGGTGGTACAAAGTTTGTTTTCGTGCGATTGAAATCATGATATGGAAGTTTTTAGAAAGAATCTCAATTCCAACGACAACTCCAGAGGAAACTTTTACCAAAAGTTTTTGAATTTTTAAAAAGTATGAACAAGAATTAGAAGCAGTTGGTGTGGGCGCGTTTGGTCCAATTGATAGTAATAAAAATCTGCAACATTTGGATAAGATTATTTACTCCAAAAATTAGCATGGCAAAATTTTTGATTTTATTGGTGAATTGAAACGTCATCTAAATGTTCCAATTAATTGGACAACTGATGTAAAACGCAGCAGCTTATGGAGAATACTATTTTGGCCATGGAAAAGATTTAGAAAGTTTATGTATTATACATTTGGAACCGGTGTTGGTGGTGGTGCTATCCAACGTGGTGAATTTGTTGGTGGAATGAATTTCCTGAAATGGGTCATATGATTGTAAAACGTCATCCAGAAGATAATGCAAAATGTGTTTGTCCTTTCCACTCTGACTGTTTAGAAGGTTTAGCAGCTGGACCAGCTTTACAAGAAAAAGCTGGACGTCCTGCATTTGAATTAGAACCTACTGATCCAATTTGGGATATTGAAGCTTACTATGCTGCTCAATGCATTTATAATACAACATTAATTTTAGCCCCTGAAGTGATTGTTTTAGGTGGTGGAGTTATGCAACAGTCTCATTTATTAAAGAAAGTTAAACAAGAATTTGAGAAATTAATGAATGGTTATGTTGGATATCCTTCTGTGGATGAATATTTACAAACTCCTGCTTTAGGAAATAATGCAGCAACAATTGGATGCTTAGCTATGGCAAAGGCTCTTTTAAAATAAATAAATATCTAGAAACTGACTTCTCTGAATGTAGCATATTGGACGCTAGCAGCTTCGCAAATGCGAATCTCATAGTTAAACTTTGAGCCTAATGTCTCAAAGTTTCCAGAGACTGGGCAAAAAGTCTCGAAAATAGAAGAAAGCACTATAAAAATTCTGAAACAGGATTTTATAGTGCTTTTAGTCTTATAAATTAAACATAGGAGTCTACCTCTGTTATAATAAGTTTGAACGAAATAAAAATAAGAAAGGGTGACTCCTATGTACAAAAAATTATACCACACCAACATATACTTTAGAACTAAATTTTACATTAACGGTTCCTAAAAATCATATTGCTCGATTCATTAATCAGTTTGTAGATTCCATTCCAGATTCTATTATCTTTCCTAATACAACATCAAAATGGGTAGACCTGCTCATCATCCTCGTATGTTATTAAAAATGATTCTTTTCGCTTATACTCGTTCTACTTATAGTGGTAGAAAAATTGTCCAATTGAATGAAGAAAAATATTCCTATGCAGTGGCTTTCTCAACAAACTTATGTCTGTTATCATGTTATTAATAATTTTAGAAGTAATGAGGAGTTTTTCTTCTATCATTAAAAAAATATTTTTCGTATACTTTACTTTATTACTTCAACACTATCATATTATTGATTCAGAGAGTATATTTATTGATGGTACAAAAGTTCAAGCAGATGCGAATCGTTATTCATTTGTATGGCGTAAAGCTGTTGAAAGATATGATGAAGCGTTAAATGAAAAATTAGCACACTATATGATCAATTAATTCAAAAATCAAGTAAATATTGCTTTATCGGAAGAAGAAAAAATTACTGAATATGGTGTTAATGCTATGATTGGAGCTACTAATGAATCTCTGGAACAGTTAGAAGAACTCATTCAAGAAGAACCTAAACATATTGTTGGTGGTTCTAAAAACAAACAGAAAAAGACGTTTTGTTACATTCTCTTTTAAACGTCAACTTGAAAAAGATTTTCTGCCTCGTAAAGAAAAATATACTAAAGCTAAGGAAACATTTGATAGTCGAAATAGTTATTCTAAAACAGATAACGATGCTACTTTTATGTGCATGAAAGAAGATGCCATGAAAAATCGTGAGTTGAAACCTGGTTATAATCTTCAAATCGCAACGAATCATCAATTTGTTTTAGGATTTGATGTATTTCCCTAACCCTACAGATATGCGAACTCTTAAGCCTTTTCTCGAATCATTTAAACTATTAAACAATTTTTCTACTATTGTTGCCGATGCGGGATATGGTAGTGAAGAAAAATTATCAATTGATTCTTGAAGAGTATGAAAAAGACACCTCTGATTCCTTACACAATGTACGAAAGAGAACAAACGAAGAAATTTAGAAAATAATCCTGCCAATAGACAAAAATTGGCAGTACATTGAAGAGGAAGATTATTATATTGATCATTTAGGTATAAAATTTTAGTTTTAAATATTATTCTACAAGAAATGATAAAAATGGATTTACTCGTCAATTCAAAAGTGTATGAGGCAGATTCTACTCAAGAAACAAAAAGAACTAGATGAATTATCAAAAACTCCCACTGGACAACAACGTCAAATTCGTGTAAATCAAGTTTGGGAATCTTATAAAGAAACGATTAAAGAAGCGTTACATAGTGATCGTGGAAGTAGTATATATGCTCAACGAAAAAAATTGAAGTTGAGCCTGTTTTCGGTCAGATGAAGGTAATTTTTGGCATGCGTAGAACTCATGTTAGAGGTAAAAATGCCGTTCATAATGACATCGGTCTACTCTTTTTTTAGGAATGAATCTGCAGAGATTAAGAAAATATATCTTAAATAGTATGAATCAAGGATGGGGTATCCCCCTTGTTTTTACTGATTTAATAAAAAGCACGTCCTAATTTTTGATTTTAGTCAAAATCAGGACGTGCTTTCTTCATTTTTGAGACTTTTGCCCAGCCTCCTAATGCTACTGTGAGAAGTCTTTTCTTTTTGAACGGATATAATAAGAGGGCGTTAATAATAAATGACTTCATATACTGTAGCAATGGACGCCAACAAACCTTTGGTTTCATGGCTAAAATTGAGCCTTGGTCTCGAATTTCCCTTTAATATAAGCCAAACTTGGCTTATATTAATAATTCTACTATGAAAAAGTCATTTCTTTCTGAACAGAAGTAATGAGGGTACGCTAATAAACTGACTTCTTTATATTACCTATACTACTGCAAGAAGTTATTTCTTTTTGTACGGAACTAATGAGAGTACTTTAAAAACTGACTTCTTTTATAGTAGTAATGGATGGAAGTAAACATGCGGTCTCATTGCTTGAATGCTGCGTTGCATGTTAATTTTTATATCTACTTGTCTGAACTCTATACATTGTATAGGGTTCTTTTTAAGTTTTTAAATTTATTTGTTGACTATTACTAAACTTAGAGTATAATGAGTCATAGTGTTATTAAACTTTAAGTTTAAAGAATGGAGGGATAAGATGGAAATAGGGAGTCATTTGAAAGCTCTACGTGTTCAAAAAGGACTTACCCAAGAAGAATTAGCCGAGAGGACGGATTTGTCTAAAGGATATATTTCCCAATTAGAAAACGATCTAAGTTCACCTGCGATGGACACATTTTTGATATTTTTAGAAGTATTAGGATGTGCGCCAAAGGATTTCTTTTGAAGATGGACCAGAAGAAGCTTTTAACCGTTTATGGGCCTGAAGATATGACCGTAATGGAGGATCCAAAACATAAAACAATAGTGACTTGGTTAAATCCTGATTCTAATGAACATGAAATGGAACCTGTAATATTAGAATTTAAACCACAAGGGGAATACAAAGTGTTCCAACCATCATTATCCGAAACTTTTGGATATGTTCTAGAAGGTAAAGTACAAGTAAAAAGTAGGGAAAACAAATAGAAGTTGTCTCTAAAGGAGAATCTTTTTATTTTGAAGCTTCTGCTAAACACCAAATTAAAAATGCTGGCAATGAAACAAGTAAGGTGTTAATTGTCGCAACAAATTCTTATTTATAAAAAGGAAGGATTGGTACAAAAACATGTCCAACAATGCAATTATTACATTTGAAAAATGTTACAAAAATCTTATGATGATACTCAAGTTTTAAAAAATATTAACTTTGAAATTGAAAAAGGAAAAATTTTATACATTATTAGGCCCTTCAGGCTGTGGTAAAACTACTATTCTTCGTATTATTGCCGGTTTTTACGGATGCAACAACTGGTTCTGTTACTTTAAATGGAGAAGATGTTACAGATTTACCACCGAATAAACGTAAAGTAAATACTGTATTCCAAGACTATGCATTATTCCCACATATGAATGTGTTTGAAAAATATCGCATTTGGCTTACGTTTGAAAATTACCTGAAGATGTGATTAAACAAAAAGTTTCTGAAGCATTAAAAATTAGTTCAATTATCAGGATATGAAAAACGTGAAATTATTCAAATGTCTGGTGGACAACAACAGCGTGTAGCGATTGCTCGTGCCTTAGTAAATGAACCAGAGGTTTTATTATTAGATGAACCATTATCAGCATTAGACTTAAAAATTAAGAACAGACATGCAGTATGAATTACGTGAATTACAACAACGTTTAGGGATTACATTCATTTTCGTAACACATGACCAAGAAGAAGCGCTTGCGATGAGTGATGAAATTTTCGTATTAAATGGTGGGGAAATTATTCAATCAGGTACTCCAGTAGATATTTATGATGAACCAATCAACCGTTTCGTTGCGGACTTTATCGGGGAAAAGTAATATTGTTGCAGGTGTGATGAAGGAAGACTACTTAGTAGAATTTGTTGGGAAAGAATTTGAATGTGCCGATGCTGGTATGCGTCCAAATGAGAAAAGTAGAAATCGTAATCCGTCCGGAAGATTTATCTCTAACAAGTGTAGATAAAGGGAAATTAACCGTTGAAGTAGATACACAATTATTCCGTGGAGTTCACTATGAAATTATTTGTTATGACGAAAATAAAAATGAATGGATGATTCACTCAACGAAAAAAGCTGAAGTAGGATCAAAAAGTTGGATTATACTTTGAGCCACAAGATATTCACGTAATGCGTTTTGGAGAAAGTGAAGAAGAATTTGATGCACGTCTAGAAAGCTATGAGGAAGTGGAGGACGATAGTAATGACTAAAAATTCTCGCGTCTTTTTTTCCATTCCATATCTTTTATGGTTGGCATTATTTTGTAATAGCGCACTTTTGGCAATGATTTTCTATAAATCATTTTTCGATATTAATAATCAATTAACAATTGGAAACTATACGAATTATTTTTCTTCTGGAAATTATTTAGAAATGACATTTAACTCAGTGTGGTATGCCTTTTTAGTAACATTAGTGACTTTGAGTCGTGAGTTATCCTACTGCTTACTTTTTAAGTAAAACTAAACATAAAAATTTATGGTTATTATTAATTATTTTGCCAACATGGGTGAATTTATTATTAAAAGCTTATGCATTTATTGGTATTTTTAGCCAAACTGGTACAGTGAATCAATTTTTATCATTATTTGGAATTGCACCAAAAGAGTTTTTATTTACAGATTTTTAGTTTCTTAACAGTAGCTGCTTATATTGAATTACCATTTATGATTTTACCAATTTACAATGCGGTACAAGAATTACCAAGTTCATTAATTGCCGCAAGCCGTGACCTTGGGGCGACTCCTTGGCAAACATTTAAAAATGTTGTCATTCCATTAACAATGAGTGGTGTAAGAAGTGGAGTTCGACAGTATTTATTCCTTCACTTTCTCTATTCATGTTAACTCGTTTAATTGGAGGAAATCGTGTGATTACATTAGGGGACTGCAGTTGAGCAACATTTCTTAGTAACACAAAACTGGGGAATGGGTTCAACAATTGGGGTTGTCTTAATTGTGGCGATGATTGTCTTAATGTTTGTAACACGTGATCGTAGAAAAGGAGGAGAAGCATAATGAAATTAGAGAAAAATCATTGGTTATCAAATGCCTATTTAGTATTTGTATTTGCAGTACTGTATGCTCCAATTTTCTATTTGATTTATTACTCATTTAATAGTGGTGGAGGAATGAATGATTTCCAATCCTTTACTTTAGAACATTATCAAGCTGTTCTTGGTGATACAAGATTAATTGGTATTGTAATTGATACTTTAGTTTTTAGCTTTGTTATCAGCTCTATGTGCAACAATTATTGGTACACTTGGTGCATTATGATTGACTTTATTCGTTCAAATAGAAGAAAACAATTTGTTCTTGGAATGAATAATATTTTATTAGTTTCACCAGACGTTATTATCAGAGCAAGTTTATTAATTTTTATTTACATTTATTGGATTTAAATTAGATTTTTGGTCTGTACTACTTTTCGCATATTGCGTTTAATATTCCGATTGTTGTATTAATGGTTTTACCAAAATTAACGAAATGAATCGTTCAATGATTACTGCTGCACGTGACTTAGGGTGCAACAAGTTCTCAAGTGTTAACGCGTATTATTTTACCATCGATTACACTGGTATTTTGTGATTCTTTATGGCATTTACGTATTCTTTAGATGATTTTGCGGTAACTTTCTTTGTAACAGGAAATGGATTCTCTACAATTGCAGTTGAGATTTATTCAAAGAGCTCGTCAAGGAATTAGTTTACAAATTAATGCCTGTAAGTACATTAATGTTCTTATTCTCATTAATTTTAGTCATTGGATATTATTTCATTCAACAATACCAAACAAAAACGATTAAATCAGAAAAATGCTGAAAATGATTTAGCGAAGGGGGTAGTACTGTGAAGCGATTAATGATGTTTGTTGGGGCAATTTTAGTCGCAAGTTTAGGGTTAGTACTTTTTAGAAAAATTTTGAAATGCTATCGCAGGAAATCCTGATACCATTATTGTATACAACTGGGGAGACTATATTGACCCGAGTTTAATTACTCCAGTTTGAAGAAGAGACTGGTTATAAAGTTATTTATGAAACATTTGATTCCAATGAAGCAATGTATACAAAAATTAAACAGGGTGGAACGAATTATGATGTAGCGATTCCAAGTGAATATGCGATTCATAAAATGTTAAAAGAAGATTTATTAGTACCATTAGATTATTCTAAAATTGAAGGTATCGAGCATTTAGATGAGAAATTCTTGAATAAGAGTTTTTGATCCAAATAATCATTACAGTATTCCTTATTTCTGGGGAACTTTAGGAATTATTTATAATAAAAATATTGCTGAAGGTGAAATTACGAAATGGTCTGATTTATGGAAAGAGGACTATAAAGATTCGATTTTATTTATCGATGGTGCTAGAGAAATGATGGGAATTGCACTTCAAACTCAAGGATATTCTTTGAATGAAAAGGATCCTAAAGTTGTAAAAGAAGCTGGGTAAATTCTTGAAAAACATTAATGCCAAATGCTAAAGCGATTATTGCGGATGAGATGAAGACATATATGGCACAAGAGGAAGCTTCCATTGGTGTCATCTCTGGAGAAGCTGCGAAGATGTTGGAGAAAAATGAAGATTTAGCGTATGTCTTACCGGAAGAGGGAACAAACTTATGGTTTGATAATATTGTTATTCCTAAAACTGCTAAAAACTATGATGGTGCGTACCGTTTTATTTCGTTTTTATTGAGACCGGATGTGGCTGCTAAAAATGCGGAATATGTTGGGTACTCAACTCCAAATAAGGATGCGTTAGAGTTATTGCCGGAAGATGTGACGAGTGATGAAACTTTTTATCCTACGGATGAGCAGATGGAGCATATGGAAGTGTATGAGAATCTAGGGTTCTGAGTTGCTAGGATTGTATAATGATCTGTTCTTGGGCTAAGATTTTTCCGCAACTAAAATTGTCGAATTAGACTTTGCGTGATAGTAATAGGGGGACGGCAGCAAACAGCTTTTGCTGTTTCATGCCCAAAATTGAGCCTGGGTCTCAATCTTTTCCTGTGATATAATCAGCAGTTGCTGGTTATATCACTAATATTACTATGCAAAAGTCTTTTCTTTTGGACCGATATTTATGAGAGTACGTTTATGAGTTAGACTTTTGCGTGATAGTAGCAGAAGGACGTAAGCAGACCTGCGGTCTCATGGGTGAGTGCTGCTATGCAAAGTCTTTTTCTTTTGCCTTATAAAAGATTATTATAAAATTACTGAACAAATATTCTATCGCTTTGTTATAATCGTCCTATAAATAATAAACATTTATGAAGAAGGAGTAGTTTACGGATATCTGTTTTAGCGAGCTGGGGAGTGGTGGAAGCCGGTCATGATGAAGTAAATGAACACACTTTGGAAATGATTATTCGAATGTGGTAGAGTAATCCGGTCGCTTACCGTTAAAAAGTTTAAAGTGGTTTAAGATTTTTAAACAATAAGAGTGGTACCACGGGTTATCTCGTCTCTAGTCAAGGTTGCTTGATTAGGGGCTTTTTATTTATAATTTATACAAAAAGAAGGAGTGTAGAGAATGGATTACAAAAATAGTTGCAGAACAAATTCATAAAAACAATTAGTGAACATTTATCGTTTGAAGAAATTTATAAAATGATTGAAGTTCCAAAATATGCAGAACAAGGGGACTTAGCTTTCCAGCATTCTCACTTGCAAAAGTATTACGTAAAGCACCTCAAACAATTGCACAAGAGTTGTTGAAGCAGTTGCTGATGAACATATAGTAAAGCAGTAGCAATGGGACCTTATGCAAACTTTTTCCCTTTCAAAAAGGTAAATTTGCAGATGAAACAATACACACTGTTTTTAGAACAAAGAGAAGAATATGGTAACTTTGACTACGGTCAAGGGACGTAATGTTATCGTTGATATGTCTAGTCCAAATATTGCAAAACCAATGTCAATGGGTCACTTACGTTCAACAGTTATTAGAATGCCATCGTTAACTTAGAGAAAAAGTTGGTTATAACCCAATTAAAGTAAACCACTTAGGAGACTGGGGAACACAATTCGGTAAATTAATCGTTGCTTATAAAAAAATAGAGAACAAAAAGAAGCCGTTGAACAAGATCCAATCGCAGAATTATTACGTTTATACGTTAAATTCCATGATGAAGCAGAACGTGACAGTTCATTAGAAGATGAAGGTCGTGCATGGTTCAAAAGAAATTAGAAGATGGCGATGCAGAAGCAGAAGAACTATGGAATTGGTTCAAATCAGAATCATTAAAAGAATTCAATCGATGTGTATGATATTTTTAGGAATTACATTTGATTCTTATAATGGTGAAGCTTTCTATATATGATAAAATGGATCCAATTGTTGAATACTTAGAAAATAATGGAATTACAACAATTGACCGTGGTGCAACAGTTGTTCACTTAGATAAATATGACTTACCACTGCATTAATTAAAATCAGATGGTGCTACATTATATATCACACGTGACTTACCGCTGCACATTACCGTAAAGCAACTTATGATTTCGCTAAAAACATTTTATATTTGTAGAGAATGAACAAAGCAAACCACTTCAGACAATTAAAAGCTGTTTTAAATGAAATGGGTCGTGATTGGCAAGAAAACATGATTCATGTTGGCTTTGGTTTAATTACATTAGGTGGTAAAAATTATCAACACGTAAAAGGTAAAATTGTCTTATTAGAAGAAGTTTTTACGTGAAGCTGGAAAATTAGCTTTAAAACAAATTGAAGCTAAAAATCCAAACTTACCAAACAAAGAACAAGTTGCAAAACAAGTTGGGGTAGGTGCAGTAATCTTCCACGATTTGAAAAACGATCTGTACAAACAACTTTGACTTCAACTTGGAAGAAGTTGTTCAATTTGAAGGAGAAACTGGACCTTATGTTCAATATACTCGTGCTCGTGCAATGAGTATTTTAAGAAAAGCAGGAGTTTCAGTTGATTTATCTCAACCATTATCATTAGAAGATGACTATGCATGGGAAGTATTAAAACAAATTGAAAATTATCCAAATATTGTGAAATATGCAGAAAGTAAATTTGAACCTTCTGTGATTTCTAAATATAATTTCTCAGCGCAAGCCTTCAATAAATATTATACAAACAGCCGCATCTTACAAGAAGATGAAGGACTAAATGCTCGTTTAGCATTAGTGGAAGCAACAGCTGTTATCTTAAAAACAAGGTCTTGCAATTTTAGGAGTAGAATCTCCAGACGAAATGTAATGGTTTGAGTTTTCAGATCATTTAATAAAAGCCATCCTATCTCTCACTTGTTTACACTGGCAAGTGGGAGTTTTTGTTTATGAAGCAATTTCTGTTTGAAACTCCGTAAAAAGGATTGATAAAAATCTTCATGAGAATTATTTCACAATTTTGTTTTTATTATTTCTTAAATAATTATTAGGAAAGGTGGGATGGATGAGGTTTGTCAAAAAATAGAAGGTATATTTAGGATTGATGGGAATTTTTAAAAATTGGATAGAATTCTTACTTTACAAACTTATATAAAGGAGTAATGTTATGGGACTTTCATTTGGACCAAATTATACATGGACGGATCATTTCGCTCAAAAGAGCACTGGAGCGGTTTGAAGTCAGCAGTGAACAGCTTCCAAAATGGGTAGGTAGAGCAACTTGGAAGTTTAGTAGAGTATAATAAGAATGAAGAACAGCGTCCAGAAGAGAAAAATATGTTTCGCAAATAGGAGTTGTTTTTGTTTGTAATACAATTGAACAAAAATTTTAACTTGCTATGAAGCGAGATGATTTAGTACCAGAAGGAAAAATATTACCATTCATGAAAAATAATTTGGCATTATTTTTCTGAAAGAAGTAGCACATATTGCTAAAAAGTATCGTCATAAAGATGCTAAGGAGATGCTAATGAGTATTGAAGAACATTTAGATAATTTTCATCAATTTTCTCATAAAATATTATCAGGTAGATTAACTGAGCGTAATTATGAGTTAATTGCAAAATTAATAGATGAATTTCATGTCATTCGTTCGGCAATGAAAAATTATTGAAACAAAACAAGGAGATTTTAAGGCTTAGTATAGTTAGTTGTGACATTTTTCTATTTACACTAGTTCTTGATGAAACATCCGTTTAAGTTGTGCTCTACTTAAACGGATGTTTTTATAGTAGATTAATAATTTCATTAGAAATTAGGAAGAATAATTGAAAGCGCAACCATTTTAGCGTATAATATAGGCGACAAAAATACACGAGAGGAAGTGACTAGAAAGAGTGTGTGAAGTTTGTGTGATTAATATAAATGAATAAAGCTACAAAAGGAGAGATAGGGATGGATAAAAATTACAAAAACTATTATTGTCAAGCGTTATTATTGGTACAGTATTATCATTACAATCTGTAGAAAGCATGTTCAGGTTTTATTATTGGAAAAGGGATTAACAAAAGACGGTTCCATTTTATATGGTCGTACTGAAGATTATCCATATAAAGCAAGGCGATGGAACTACACCAGGACAACATACACTAATAAAATTTCATTGTAGAAATCCTGCAAAAGATTATGCAGAAGGAGAAATGTTAGAAGATGTCTACAGAGTTCACTTATCCTCATTTACGGCATGAATTTAAATATACTTCTGTAGCAGATGATTCTAGAGATACAGATGAAGGAATTTTTGATGAACATGAGATTCAATGAATATGGGGTTTCTTTAACAGCAACATTAACAACAACTCCAAGAGAAGATGTTCTAGCAGTAGATCCACTTGTTAAAGATGGAGATTGCAGAAGCAGCTATGACAACATTAATTTTACCACGTGTTAAAACTGCACGTGAAGGGTAGAACTTTAGCAAAAGTCATTGATGAAAAAGGCTCTGCTGAAGAAATAATATTATGATTGCGGATAAAAATGAGTTATGGTATATGGAAATTTATTCTGGACATCAATATGTTTGCTTATAAATATCCAGACGATAAATTCTCTATTATGCCAAATACTTATTTCCTTGGCGCATTGAATTTATCAGATACGAATAATGTTATTGCTTCAAAAGGTATTGTTGAAACAGCTAAAAAGCAGGATCTTATAAAGAAGTAAATGGAAAAATTCATTTAGCAGCAAGTTATGCTCCTAAACTAGATGAGCGTAATCGTTCAAGACAATATGCCAGCATTAGATTATTAAATCCTCAATCATCAGTAACTTATCAAGATGAATATTATGAATTTTTACAAGATACTCCACGTAGAGATTATACAGTAGCAGATGCAATTAAAAATTCAAAGAAATCGTTTTGAAACTTTATCCAAGGATTTTATTCCAGATGATGAAGTCCCAGGATATGATTTTTATAATGACTATACTCCAAAAAGATAATATCAAGGCTTTACCAGAAGCTGAACAAGCAAAATATAAATATGCACCAGGTAATGAAAATGTTATTGATCCCCATGTGTATCAAATTCGTGAAGACTTACCAAGTGAATTAGGAGGAATTATGTGGTTTGGCTTAAGTCGCTCACGTAACACTCCATACGTTCCATACTTTGGACATATTAAAGATACTTTTTAAAGCTTACCAAGTAAGAGGAAGTAAATATAGTCCTGATTCATGGTATTGGGTTTGCAGATCATATTGATAAGATGGTAACGGAACATAAAGATTTATTTGGCAAAAACGATTAAATCAAATTGGGAAGAATTAGAGGAAGTTTATTCAATTATCAAAACAAAACTAATCAACCAATATCGTAATCAGTCAAATGATTATGTTCGAGCAACGGCGGATAGTTATACTGCAAAAATCAATGAAAGTAGCTGAAACAGTCTTCAAGATTATGAAGGCCACTGAAGCAAAAATGGAAAAAGCGATTGAAAATAAAAACTCCATTAACTGGAAACTTTGTTGATATTTCTAGCTTAAAAGTAACAGCTGATACAAGACTTACAGTTGGTGGTTGGGTTCAAGAAAAATAATCATTGGGTTATGTATAGAGGAGACGAAAAAGTAACAGGTTGGTTCAATCAAGATGGAACTTGGTATTACTTTTGACCAAAAATGGTTCTATGCAAAAATGGTGGATTAATGATAAAGGTGAATGGTACTTCTTAAATGGTTCAGGAGCTATGGAAACTGGATGGTTACTAGATCAAGGTAAATGGTACTATTTAGAATCATCAGGTGCAATGAAAGCTTCTCAGTGGTTTGAAGTTGATGGCAAATGGTATTATGTGAATGATTCAGGAGAATTGTTAGTAAATACTACAACACCAGATGGATATAAAAGTAAATGCTAATGGAGAATGGGTATAATCGTATTTAAGTAAGATTTTGACAGGAAAGAAATTGGGCGTTTATTCGTTCAATTTCTTTTTATTATAAAAATTTCTCCATTTCAGACCGTACTAGTTGACGTGAAAAACGATATTTTATTACTATCAACTTATTGCAAACTAACAAGAGAGAAATGAGGTTTTTCATGAAAAAAATTAGTATCTTTAATTTTTATCTATTTTTGGTCGTTGTACTTTTTACTATTAGGAGTAAAAATATATTCAATCGCAAGAAATTTCTGCAGATGAATCTGCTTCTAGTGAAAAACAGCAGCTCTATTTATTTAACTGGGGAAATTATGTTGATCCAGATTTAATTAAAAGAATTTGAAGCGGAAACAAATATTCAAGTGATCTATGAAACTTTCGATTCAAAATGATGCGATGGAAGCAAAATTAAAACAAAGGTGGTACTCGATATGATATCGTATTTCCAAGTGAATCGAGTATTACGAAATTAGTAAATCAAAACTTATTACAGCCATTGGATCATTCTAAAATTAAAGGTTTAGAAAAATATTTCGCCATTTTTTTATTAAATAGTCCAGTGGATCCTGAAATAAAATATACAGTTCCTTATTTCTGGGGACTGTTGGGATTATGGTGAATACAAAATATATCGATCCAGAAAGTATTACAACTTGGAATGATTTATGGAAGAGTGAATTCGTAATAAAATTTTATTATTAGATGGAAATCGTGAAACAATGGGATTAGCACTACAGTCATTAGGGTTACTCACTCAATTCAAAAGATGCAGCGCAATTAAAAGAAGCAGAATTAAAAATTAAAGCATTAAATCCAAATGTACGTGCTGTATTAAAATGAAGAAATTAAAAACAATGATGAAATTAGAAGAAGCACCAATTGAATTGGTTATTCAGGAGACGCAGCTGCTGTTGCAGAAGCAAATCCAGATGTTCAATATATTTTTACCACAAGATGGAAGTGCTGTTTGGACGGATAACTGCTTTATCCTATAATGCGGAAAATATTGAAGGAGCGTATGCTTTTATTAACTTTATGCTTCGTCCTGAAAAATGCAGCGAGAAATGCAGCATTTGTAGGCTATGCTACACCAAATGAAGCTGCAAAAAGAGTTGTTAGATGAAGAAGTGGTTTCAGATGAGACTTTTTATCCATCACAAGAAGTTATTGAAAGTTTAGAGCATTATGAATATCTTGGAACAGAATGGATTTCTAACTACAATGATGCCTTTTTAAAATTTTAAAAATGGAGTTATAATATGCATTATTTTTGTTAAAAGTAAACATCTCTTTTATTGGAGATTTAAAAAGAAACGATTGAAGGAATATTAGAAATAAAAAGATGGAAAGATAGCAGCTATTCATCCTTATCATGAAGAAGTAGACGGTGAAATCATTGATACAGGGATCAAATGGTTACTCCTGGATTTATTGATGCGCATGTGCATTTATATTTATCCAGTTTGATTCATTTAGGAAAGATGAAAGCAGTTGGAGCGACTTCGATTGAAGAAGTCGTTGCTCAAGCAAAAGAAATTCCTGTTTATAATGGCTGGAAAAATTGGAATTGGTTGGTATGCGAGTGATTTTTGGGCATAAGTTTTACCAACAAAAGAAGATTTAGACAAAGCTTCCAAATGAAGTTCCAATTTGCTTAATTGCTGGAGATGCACACACGATTTGGCTGAATACAAAAGCATTAGAAGAATTAGGATTAACGAGTGAAAACATTCCTTCTGAAATTGGTGGAGAAGCTGTTAAAAAAGATGGTGTGCTATCAGGAGTATTTTTAGAAGCGATTGCGATTTACTATTTATCCAAAGTGCTGGCAATTTATGAAGCTGAGTCTAAAGTAGCGTTATTAGACTATATGAAACATTTGAATGCGATGGGAATCACAGCAGTTGGCGATGTTGCGTTAACAGGAGAAAGCCCTGATGATATTGTTTATCCAAAACTTTATGCTAGTGTAGAAAAATGATGCAACGGTTCGAGTAAGCTTTTTCCCAGCGATGCGTGAAGAAGTTGAAGAAAACCGTCGTCTCTATCAAACTTACCAATCTCCAATGTTGCAAATGGGTGGCGTGAAACAGTTTTATGACGGAGTGACTAGTTCTCATACAGCTTACCTAAAAGAACCATATCCAATGCCATTTTTTGAAGGTGATGTGGGAGGACCACTTTTAACGGAAGAAAAAATGGAACGATTGACTTTATTAGCCAATCAAGAAGGTTGGCCAATGCGTATTCATACAGTTGGAGATAGAGCAGTTGAATTAACATTATTGAACTTCAAACAAGCGCAAGAAAAATATCCTTTTGATGCTCCTTATAAATTTAATACAATTGAGCATTTAGAAGTAATGGATCCAAAGGACTTGCCACTTACTGCTCAAAATTCTCTTATTGTTTCAGTTCAACCAAGCCACTTATTAGTGGGGTATGAAACATTGGATGAAGAAGTTGGAGAAACTCGTGCAAAAACAAATGTTTCCGTTTAAATCCTTTATTAATCATGGAGCGACTTTTAGCATTTGGAACAGATACTCCGGTAGTACTAAATGTAACTCCATTTGAAACGATGTACTTTGCTGTGGCTCGTCAAACAGTAGAAGGGCTTCCAGAACCAGCATTGATGCCTGAGCAAAGAATTAGTGCCCAAGAAGCTCTGATTGCTCATACAAATGGAGCAGCAAAATCACTTAGTCGATTAGATATTGGAACATTAGAAGTAGGAAATTTTGCAGACTTTGTTATTTTATCGAAAAATTTCTTAGACGAAAGTCCAGAAGGAATTTTGAAAACGCAGGTCGTAGCGACTTATATTAACGGAGTGTTTGAAAGACACTAATGAAGAAAATGAAGAGAAAAACTTTTTGCTGTATTAGCATGAGTGATGAACCACTTTTTGGAGATACTTATGAACTGAATACAGTAGAAAGTTTTTCTATTTTATTTTGACAATATATCGTATTAAATTCATGTTTTTGTAAAAGAATTCTATGTTTTATATTGTAAACAATCATTATACTTAAATTAACAATTAGAAGAGGGTGTATCTATGGATTTATTATTATGGGGTAGCATTTTTGCTGCTGGACTTTTGTCATTTTTTTCTCCATGTGTTTTTACCATTATTTCCGGTATATTTTGGAGTTTTAATGAGTGATAGAGGAAGTCGTACAATAAAAAGTTGGGAATTTTGAAATTGCGATTTTTACCACTTGTTCGAACATTATTATTTGTAGCTGGAATTTCAACAATCTTTTTGTATTAGGATTTGCAGCTAGTCTATTAGGACAATTGGTTTATAATCCGTATTTTCCATTTAGTGTTAGGAACGATTATTGTTCTATTAGGTTTACATCAAATGGAAGTGTTTCAGCTAACTACTTTACAAAAAGCAAAAAGACGGTACAGTTTGGAAACAGATGGGAAGCATTCGTTATGGAGTAGCTATTTGTTAGGAGTTAGTTTTAGTTTTTGGCTGGACACCATGTGTAGGTCCAGTTTTAAGTTCTGTCCTAACATTAGTAGCAACTCAACAAGCAAGTATTTTTATGGAATGTTTTTATTAGCGATTTATATTTTAGGTTTATCCATTCCGTTTTTAGCTTTAGCAATTGCATCTACTACAGCGATGAAAGCTTTTAATCTTGCGAAAAAGCAATTATATCTCTTAAAAGAAAAATCGGAGGCTTGTCATTATAGGAATGGGAGCTTGGATTATTTTTCAACAAATACAAATTTTATTACAAAGATAGGAGAATGACAGATGAAGAAAATGGAAATATGTAGTTCTTGGAGCTAGTTTATTATTAGGAGCTTGTCAACCAATGGGGATGAAAGGGGAGATACAATGAAAAAAATTCAACAGATATGACAATGAAAGATAAAAAGAGGAAACAAAAAGCAATGACAACTTCTGCTAAATCTGTGGATGCTAGTTTTAAAACATTTGATGGAAAAAGATGTTAAATTATCAGACTATAAAGGAAAGAAAGTTTATATTAAAGTATGGGCTTCATGGTGTCCAACTTGTTTTAGCTGGGTTAGCAGATATTGATTCTTTTGCGGCTAATCACTCTGATGATACGGTTGTTTTAAGTGTAGTAGCTCCTGGAGTGAATCGTGAGAAAAAAGCAGAAGATTTTAAAGAATGGTTCTCTGGATTAGACTATAAAAAATTTACCTGTATTAATGGCAGAAACTCCAGATTTCTTTTAAGCAAGTGGGAGTTATAGGTTATCCTACATCAGTATTTATTAATCAAAATGGAGAATTAGTGCAAGCTCATCCAGGGCATCTATCAAATGAGGATATTCAGAAACAACTTGATAAAATGTAATTTTTGGAATAAGACTTTAGCTATAGTAGCAGAGGACGGCAGCAGCCTCGCAAAAATGCGAGTCTCATGCCTCAAAATTTGAGCCTAGGGTCTCAAATTTTCCTGTCCAATAAGCCAATGGTGGCTTTTTGGACTAATGCTACTATGGCAAGTCTTTTTCAGGGTAGAAGACCATATATATGAGAGGACGTATGAATAAGACTTTAGCTGTTGTAGTAGGAGGACACAAGCAGCCCTGCTGTCTCATGTTAATGCTACAATGCAAGTTCTTTTTGATTTAGTTAGTATCATCCAAACGAATAAATAGATTCAAAATATCTCGATAAAATATAGGAGTGGTTAAAATGGAGAAAAAAGATCATTATTGGTTTAGTAGCGTTGTTAGTATTAATGATTGCAGCTTATTATGTCATCAATCCAAATCCATCGAATGTAAAAAGCAAATGGAAATCCGATTGAGAAAAAAAGTTAGTTCTCTTATTAAGCAGCAAGAAATTAAGAAGTCAAATCGTAAAAGGGAGAAAGACATGAAAGAAATTTATTTAGCAGGTGGATGTTTTTGGGGGCTAGAAGAATATTTTTTTCAAGAATTAATGGAGTAGAAGATGCCGTTAGTGGGTACGCAAATGGAAAAAGTAGAAACAACAAACTATCAATTAATTCATGATACGGATCACGCAGAAACTGTAAAAATTACTTATGATGCAAAAAGTAGTATCCCTTAGAGAAATTTTTATTATATTACTTTTAGAGTGATTGATCCATTATCAGTGAATAAACAAGGAAATGATGTTGGACGTCAATATCGTACAGGTATTTATTATCAAAATGATGAAGATAAAGAAATTGTTGAACAAGTAGTAGCAGAAAAAGAAGAACAATTAGGAAAGAAAGTTGCAATTGAAAGAGAAAAATCTTAGAAACTTTGTTGTAGCAGAAGATTACCATCAAGATTATTTAAAAGAAAACATCCAAATGGGTACTGCCATATTGATGTAACTAAAGCAAATGATCCTGTCATTGATGCAAGTTTATATCCATTACTCAGATGATGAAACATTAAAAGCTACATTAACGAAAGAGCAATATGCGGTTACTAGAGAAAACCGAACAGAGATAGCTTTTTCTAATAAGTATTGGGATAATCATGAAGCAGGTATTTATGTGGATGTAGCAACTGGAGAACCACTTTTCTTCAAAAGATAAGTTTGATTCTGGTTGTGGTTGGCCAAGTTTTACAAAAACCAATTTCTTCTGAAGTAGTGACTTATAAAGAAGATAATAGTTTTAATATGAAACGAATTGAAGTTCGCAGTCGCATTGCGGATTCACATTTAGGGCATGTATTTGATGATGGACCTCAAGACAAAGGAGGATTACGTTTCTGTATTAATAGTGCATCCATTCGTTTTTATTCCATTAGCAGAGATGGAAGAAAAAGGCTATGGATTTTTGGTTGATTTTGTAAAAATAATAAATTTTATGAATAAAACTTTAGCTATAGTAGTAGAGGACGGCAGCAGCCCATGCGGTCTCATGCCTAAAATTTGAGCCTAGGTCTCAAATTTTTATTTTGGAAACTAAAGTACGAAAAAGACAAAAAGATACTACCTATGCTATAATATAAGTGGAAATTTTTAAATTGTCAAAGATAAAGCGTTAGTCTGTTGTCGCAGACCTAACGCTTTTTGACTATTATAAGGTTGGTGCGATTGAAGTATTTTATAGATAATTCTAAGCATTTTATGACCACAAGCGATAATAGCTTTCATTTTACTTCCCCTGCTGGAAATTCGCTGATAGAAAAGTGAAAAGGTTTCTTCTTTAGCACGTTGAACACTTAACACCGACATTACTAAGGCTTGTTTAAGATATTTATTGCCTTGCGTCGTGTGTGAAGATTTTTTAACACCGGCACTTTCGTTAGAACCTGGGCACATTCCAGCCCATGAAGCTAATTTCTTATCAGTTTTAAAAGCATCAACATTTGGACCAATTTCAGCTAATATAGTGGCACAACAATTATCACTAATACCAGGAATTGTTAGAAGAAGTTGATATTCTTCAGGAAAAATGTTCTAAAATATATTCATTTATTTCTTTATTGAGTTCATCTGATATCTTTTTTTCTGAAGTTTATATTCTTCCATACATTCTTTAATTAGAAAAACGATCTACTGTAGATAGTTTACCTTCCATAGCTTCAATTAATTGTTTTAGTAGAGGCTTTTATGCGACCGTGTATACAACTTTCGACATTATCTTCATTAATAACTTCACCATCAATAAAATAGAGTTAACAGTGCTTGTCCTGTCTTGCTGAAAAATATCTGATAAGTAGCTTGTTATTTTAATATTAGCCCTTTGTAAAATAACATGGATATGATTTTTATTTGAGTTAACCGTTGTTTAACTGAGAGACGATAACGAGTTAAATAACGTAATTGAAGCACTTCTTGAGAAGGGATATAAGATTGATTAATTAAACCACACCGATTAAGTTGTGCAATCCACTCAGCATCTTTTGACGTCTGTCTTTACGACCTGGGACATTTTTAATATGTTGCGGATTTGCAAGGATTAATTCTAAATCAGAATCTGAGAAGATATTGAAAAGAGGAATCAATATTGTCCTATGCTGAAAACATGCGTAACTTGATGCTCAAGTATCCAATCAAGAGCTGCTTTTAATTCTTTAGTTGTGGTACCAAAGCTTGTTTGATATTTTTTTAGGTTCATTTTGAAGTTAGAGGACCATCTAAAAATACAACAAACAATGGATTTTTGTGTACATCAATTCCACAGCATACTGGGTGCATTACTTGCATAATAAAACCTCCTATTCTAATTGTTTAAGAACAATGGAACAGGAGGTAAATGTAATTTTTATTTTTCATGCTCAAAAGCATAATCGAGTTTTCTCATGACCCCTGTTCATCCAGTTTTCCTGACAGGAACGACAATTCCCCAATAATTCGAACGGATTAGTATTGTTCTCTAACGTAAGTATAATACCAAATTTTTGTTTCTGTCATGAGTAAGACGGTGAAACCGTCTTGAGTTTTCCTGTCCAATAAGCCATACCGGCTTATTGGACTAGTGCTACAACGGCAAGTCTTTTTAGTTAGGAGCATATATGAGAGGGCGTATGAATAAAGAGAAATACTTCCCTATAGTAATAAGCTACAATAGTAACTATGAAGATAGTTACTATTGGAAAGGAAATTCGAGACCAAGGCTCGAATTTTAGGTGTGAGACTTGCAAAGCAAGGCTGCTACCGTCCTTTGTTACTATATCCAGAAGTATTTTCTCTTTATTCACTCTTTCGGTTAATTTTTGAAAAAGGCGGAGTATAATGGAAATAGGAGGGATGAGTATGTATTCACTGTTAATTGTCGAAGATGAATCTCTTGTTAGAAGAGGACTCACTTCACTGATTGATTACAAACAACTCGGCATTTCAAACGTACAAGAAGCAGAAAATGGTAAACAAGCATGGGAGATTATCCAGCAACAGCAACCAGACATCTTGCTAACAGATATCAATATGCCACAAATGGATGGAATCACATTGGCTCAACAAGTCAAATTACACTATCCACATACACATATCGTATTTTTAACAGGATATGATTACGTCGACTATCTATTATCTGCCTTAAAATTAGGAGCAGACGACTATTTACTAAAACCTATTTCTAAAAAGAAATCGAAGCATTTTTTGTTACAGTCGTTGGGGAAATTAGAAAAAGAACGTAAAGAAAACCAAATTCATCAAGTAGATATCGTTTCAGAAGAAACAGAAATAGAAAAACTCATTCATAGCCAATTAGATAACCCAGAACTTTCCCTTATTAAAAGTGGCAGAACAGTTAGGTTTTTACACCCTAATTATGTGAGTGTTCTTATTAAGAAAAAAATTAGGGATGACTTTTCAAGATCTATGTCATTACTCAACGAATGAATAAAGCAAAAAGTATTATTATTATCCACTTCTATGAAAAATATATGAAGTAGCTTTTGGCAGTTGGGATGGAAGATGGAATTATTTTTCAGTACGATTTAAACAAATCGTTGGAGTTACACCCGAAAACAATTTCAAAAAAGGAGTAGAATCATGAAAAAATTCCTTATTTGTCAAAATGACGACCTATCTATTAGGAATGTTGTTTTTGATAGTAATCATGATTGGGAGTATCTTTTATTGGAAAAAGTAGTGAACTATTTAAGACAACTGTTTCAGAGCAAACGACTTCAAGAATTGACACGAGTGCTAGATATATTGAACAATATGTATCGCAATTAAAAATATAGTGTTAATGCCATCGCTAATGAACAAGAAGTTATACAATTTGCTCAAAATTCATGATAGTCCTATTCAAAAATAGTATTCGTCATTGGCTAGATACCTTTGTTAAAAAGTAATAAACATTTTGTTTCCATGACTATTTTAACAAAAGATGGCAAAGAATTTTTATCGAGTGATTCAGAGATTCAATCTTCTAATACTACGGATTTGATGATGCAAGAATGGTATCAACAAGCGCTTGACTTGTCTCAAACTTCAGTATTAATTCCTAGTCGTCTCCAAAAATCAGAAATACGTTTTATCAATTAGTCAAGAAATTTTATCGGAGACAAAAGAAAGTTTAGGGATGTCGTTCGATTTGATATAGATTCTCATTCTCTAGAAAAATTATATTAAAGAACTATCTCTTGGAGAACAAGGCTATGCTTTTGTGATTACTACAGAAGGAAAAATTATTTATCATCCCTGATAGTGAAGTTTTTCAGTCGGTCGACAAGCAAATGTCCGCAGAAGATATTGCTAAAAAGCCCAATGGATTCAATGCTTGGGAAAAATTTTTTCGTTCATAAAATGTCTATTGAACATTCAAATTGGGTCTTAGTAGGTGTTAGCACTTTTTCAAAATGGGAAGAAATTTCTAAACAGTTATTGATGTTAGTATTTAGTATCACGCTTATTAGTTTTATTAGGTTGTGCCATTGGAATGGTAATAATTTTAAAACATTATTTATTTCCAATTCAACATTTAGAAGAAACGATGCAAAATGTTGAAAAAGGGACAAACAGATTTAGCGGGCAATTCCAAATGGAGCTTTTGAATTTCAACAATTAGCGAATCATTTTAATCATATGTTAGATCATTTGGAACAATTAATGGTAGAAGCAAGAAAAACAAGAACATTTAGCAAGAGTATATGAATTAAAGGCTTTTATCGAGTCAAATTAATCCACATTTTCTTTATAATACATTGGATACAATTATATGGATGGCAGAGTTCCAAGATACAACTCGTGTTGTTTCAATTACAAAAAGCACTTGCGATGTATTTTAGATTAGCTTTTAAAATGGAGGAGAAGATTTAATCACTCTTACAAAAAGAAGTGGATCATGTAAGACAATATTTATTTATTCAACAACAAAGATATGAAGAAAAAAATTATCTTATGAGATTCAAGTAGATGACAATATTCCAGAAATTTTATTACCTAAATTAGTACTACAACCATTAGTAGAAAAATGCGATCTATCATGGTATTAAGGAAAATTAATCGCCCAGGAAGAATACAATTGACGGTTCAATACCAATCTCCTTATATAAAATTACGATTGAAGATAATGGAGTAGGATTAAAGAAACAAGTTACTTCAAATAAAGCTTTTAGGTGGAGTTGGAATTCAAAAATGTCCAAGAAAGATTAGCATTATATTTTGGAGAACAGTTCAAAATGGAATTTGATTCAGTAGAAAAATTCTTATACAAAAAGTATACCTAACAATTCCTGTTTCTAATTAGGTGAATGATATAGTGATAAAGAGAAAAATACTTTTTATAGTAGAAACCCACTAGTAACCATGGAGTGGTTACTAATCGGGAGGAAAATTCGAGACCAAGGCTCGAATTTTTAGGCATGAGACTTGCAGTAGCAAGGCTGCTACCGTCCTTTGTTAATATAACAAAAGTATTTTCTCGTTTTGTTTTGATCACTCTTTTCTTAGAAACGCCCAAGTGAATAAAGAGAAAATACTTTTATAGTAGAACCCACTAGTAACCATGGGATGGTTACTAGTGGAAGGAAAAAATTCGAGACCGAGGCTCGAATTTTAGGCATGAGACTTGCGAGAGCAAGGCATGCTACCGTCCTTTGTTAATATAACAAAAAGTATTTTCTCGTTTTGTTTTGCTCATTCTTTCCTTAGAAACGCCCAAGTGAATAAAGAGAAAATACTTTTATAGTAGAAATCCACTAGTAACCATGGAGTGGTTATTAGTGGGAGGAAAAATCGGAGACCGAGGCTCGAATTTTTAGGTATGAGACTTGCGAGAGCAAGGCTGCTACCGTCCTTTGTTACTATAACAAAAAGTAATTTCTCTTTATTCACCTTATAGTTTGACGGTCAAGTATCATTTCCTTATAGTAAAATTATGAATAAAAGATACAAAGGAGAAATTATGAAAGTCATTGTAGTAGGTGGAGGAACAAGCGGACTAATGGCGAGCGTTAGTGCAGCATTAGCAGGTGCAGAAGTAATTCTATTAGATAAAAAAATCCAAGCTTAGGACGAAAATTACTCTTAACAGGTGGAACACGTTGCAACGTAACAAACATCCGCTCAAGAGATGAAATCATTAAACACATTCCAGGAAACGGACGCTTCTTACACAGTGCCTTTTCCCAATTTGATAACCAAGATATTATCGAATTTTTCCAAAATCGAGGAGTTCAATTAAAAGAAGAAGACCACGGAAGAATGTTTCCAGTATCCGATTCTGCTAAAACCATTTTGAATACATTTATCGAAGAAATTAAACGATTAGGCATTCAAGTGAGAACAAATGTAAAAGTTAAAAGCGATTCGACTAGAACAAGGACAGTTTTTCAGCAGTAGAATTAGATACTGGAGAAAGAATCGAAGGGAATGCTGTAATTTTAGCGCTAGGTGGGAAATCCTATCCGAAAACAGGGTCAACTGGAGATGGATACGGAATTGCACGAAGTGTAGGACATACTATTACACCATTATTTGCTACAGAAGTTCCTTTTAACAAGTAATGAAAACTTTCATTAAAGAAGGTGTATTAAGAGCTCTTTCTTTTAAGAAATGTTGCGTTAAGTGTTTTGAATAAAAAAAGGGAAAAGCCGTTGTAACGCATCAAATGGATATGATTTTTACTCATTTTGGAATTAGTGGACCAGCAGTATTACGTTGTTCAAGCTTTGTTCACCAAGTACAGCAAAAGACAATGTCTCAGAAGTTACGATGTCATTAAATATACAACCTGATTTAACAAAACAGGGAGTTAGTAGAACAATGGCAAGAGTGGAAAGAAAATAGTCCGCAAAAACAGTGAAGACACTATTGAAGGAATGGATGCCTGAACGATATGCAGAATTTTTTTACTTCAACAAATTGGCTTGTCTCTCAAAAAGTGATTGGTAAAATGACTGATCAAGAAGTGCAACAATTACTAAACTCTATTCAAGATTTTAGATTTACAGTGGGTGAAGTCTACCAATTGAAAAAGGTTTTGTAACGGGTGGAGGAGTTCAACTTAAAGAAGTGGATCCAAAAACATTAGAATCAAAAAAATCACTCAAGGAGTGTATTTCTGTGGAGAATTATTAGATATTCATGGATATACTGAGGGTATAATATTACAGCAGCCTTTTGTAACAGGATATGTTGCTGGATTGCATGCAGCACAAGGTTGGTAAAAAAATGAAAAGAGCATAGTTTCGTCATAAAATCTTCATAATTAGAGGCTATACTTTAGTCATTCCAAAAGAATAATATTTACCTCCCAAAAAGTAAATAAACTCTATCCTTTTTCTCCGGCAAAAATTGCCGGAGTTTTTGATTTTTGTAACGAATTACGGTTTGTTATGATATAATGACAACGAAACTGTTAAATGAATCGAGGTGTATCTCTTTCAATATGGTAAAATTGGGAGAAAAGAATTGTAGAAAAAGGAATTCGTTTATTACCGTTAATGGACTTATCTCAAGTGGATACAAGTCAGCTAGACCAATTCGGAAGCAAAATCAAAATTAGAAATTATCGTTCATGCGATGGAAATCGGCATGGGAGTTTTAGGACATGTAGATATTTGTATTGAAGGCTATGTATACTCTTATGGGAATTATGATGAATTAGCTTGTATTTTAAAATGGAGCTAGAGGCGAAGGTGTATTGTTAAAAAGCACCAAGAGAAGATTATTTTAAATTTTGTAAGAGACATTACCAAAAAAACATTATATATTTATAGTTTAGAAGTGACTGACGAACAATTACAATTGATTAAAAAATCGTTTGGAAAAAGTATTGAAGGAATCATTTACTTGGTCACCTCAGATGATATTTGTTCATTTAATCCTGTGAGTGAAAAAGGAAGAAGAAATGTATGCGTATTTCATGGTACAATGCATGCCTGTAACTTTTTATAAATTTAGAAAAAAACACAATTTAAATTGTATACAATGTGGAGAAATAATTGTTTATTATTTGTAGATTATTTAGTTTCGCATTAAAATAAGACCTCTTCGTGCAAGAATGACAACTTTCCCAAGTTTATATCAAGAACGATTAGAATCTTTAAAAGAAAAACAACATTCAATCGTGACTGACTGTCAGATTTATTAATGTTTCGAAAAAACCGTTAATCACTAATGATTAACGGCTTTTTCTTTAGTATCAGTCAGTGTAATTGCCACCTTCTACACTAAAAATATTCTTCTAATGTTTGTTTTGAAGTATAGATTTTTCTGCAATATCTCCTACATATCTTAAATGCCAGGCTTTCCGCTTGATAACCAGTAATGGCTTTCTTTTCCTTCTAGGAATCTTACAATAAAGCCATATTCATGAGCGTGGCTATGCAACCATTTAATAGCTTTCTCATCTTGAGGGTTTTCTCTAATAAACCACCAGAACCATTTAAAATATCAAAAGCAAGACCAGTTTGATGTTCGCTATATCCTGGACGAGCAGAATAAGTATCTGCTGCTTCTTTTCCATCTTTATTCACATAGTTTTGATAAAGCTGAGTTTGGTAGTCGTAGGAACGAAATCCACTCATATTGATTACTAATACTGAAACCTAACTCTTGCATTTTTGAATAAGCTCTCTCACTTTTTCTCCAGCAATTGGATTTTCTCTGGATTATAATCAGCAGGAAGTTTATGTTTTTGTTAACGACCATTTGAATGCCTAATGATAGATCGGCTTCTCCATTACTTTTCTGAGTCGTTACAGTAGTTTGTTCAGTTGTAGCAGTCGATGTAGTCGTTTCTACTTTGTTGTCTGTATTAGTGGTAGAGTGACAAGCTGTTAAAAATGCTAGACTTGCTACCATATAAATGAATTTTTCATCATTATCCCCTTTATTTATAGTATTTATTGTAGCACAGATCTCAAAATGAAAACATGTAGAAATGAAATTTAGGAAAACAAGAATATTTTTATTACAAATGACAAATAATGTTCATAAATTAACCGTTTTCTAATGAAAAAACTACTTGAATTTTTATTTAGTTCATGGTATAGTAGCTATTAAAAATTATCGATTCTAGGAGGTCTCCAATATGTCCATGTGGGAAACGAAGTTTCAAAAAGAAGGTTATACGTTTGATGATGTACTCTTAATTCCAGCAGAAAGTCATGTACTACCAAATGATGTGGATTTACAAGTACAACTTGCAAAAGAATTTATTGTTAAAAATTCCATTGATGAGTGCTAGTATGGATACTGTTACCGATTCAACTATGGCGATTGCAATTGCTCGTCAAGGTGGCTTAGGCGTTATTCATAAAAATATGTCGATTGAAGCCCAAGCTGAAGAAGTTCATAAAGTGAAACGTTCTGAAAGTGGCGTTATTTTAAAATCCATTTTTCTTAACTCCGAAAACATTCTGTGCAAGAAGCAGAAGACTTAATGGCAAAATATCGTATTAGTGGAGTTCCAATTGTGGAATCATTTGAAAATCAAAAATTAGTCGGAATTTTTAACGAATCGTGATTTACGTTTTATTACAGACTATTCGATTGAAATTGAAGAAGTAATGACAAAGGAACCATTAATTACAGCACCAGTGGGAAACTTCTTTAAAAAGAAGCAGAAAGCATTTTACAAAGACATAAAATTGAAAAACTTCCATTAGTAGATGAAAAAGGAAATTTATCAGGATTAATTACTATTAAGGATATTGAGAAGGTTATCGAATTCCCAAATTCGGCAAAGGATCAGCATGGGCGATTGTTAGTAGCTGCAGCAGTCGGCATTACTTCGATACTTTTGAACGTGCGAAAGCATTATTAGAAGCAGGGGTAGATGCGATTGTCATTGATACAGCACATGGACATAGTGCAGGAGTCATCCGTAAAAATTAAAAGAAATTCGTGAAAACATTCCCAGATGCAACATTAATTGCAGGGAATGTGGCTACAGCAGAAGGTACTCGCGCTTTTATTCGAAGTGGGAGTGGATGTTGTAAAAGTAGGGATTGGACCGGGTTCTATTTGTACGACACGTGTGGTAGCAGGTGTGGGAGTTCCTCAAGTAACTGCTATCTCATGATGCTGCGACAGTTGCAAGAGAATATGGAAAAGCGATTGTTGCAGATGGTGGTATTAAATATTCTGGAGATATTGTGAAGGCAATTGCTGCTGGTGGACATGTCGTTATGTTAGGTAGTTTATTAGCGGGAACTGATGAGTCACCAGGTGAATTTGAAATTTATCAAGGACGTCGTTTTAAAACGTATCGTGGAATGGGTAGTTTAGCGGCGATGGAAAAATGGTTCGAGTGATCGTTATTTCCAATCTAAAAATGAAGCAAATAAGCGTGTTCCAGAAGGAATTGAAGGTCGTGTAGCGTATAAAGGAGCTGCCAGTGATATTATTTTATCAAATGATTGGTGGTTTGCGTTCTGGTATGGGTTATGTTGGAGCGCATAATTTAGAGGAGCTTCGTGAAAATACGCAATTTATTCGTATGAGTGGTGCTGGATTAAGAGAGAGCCATCCACATGATGTACAAATTACCAAAGAAGCGCCTAATTATTCAGTCCAGTAATGGCGTAAATTGGACTTTGTCTGTAGTAGCGAAGGACGCAAGCAGCCTCGCTGTTGCGAGTCTCATTGCAAAAACTTGAGCCTAAGGTCTCGAGTTTTTCCTGTACTAGAAGCCAGAGTGGCTTCTAGTACTAACGCTACTACGAAAAGTCCATTTACTTTGGGCGGATGTTTATGAGAGTACGTTGAAAGAGATTGGACTTTGTCTTGGTGTAGCGAAGGACGCAAGCAGCCTCGCTATTGCGAGTCTCATTGCTAAAACTTGAGCCTAAGGTCTCAAGTTTTCCTGTACTAGAAGCCAGTGTGGCTTTTAGTACTAACGCTACAGCGAAAAGTCCATTAATTGGACGTGTATATGAGGGTACGGTGAAAAGATTGGACTTTGTCTGATGTAGTAAGGGATGGCAGCAAATGTTTGGCTTTCATACATGTTTGCTACAGCGAAAAAGGATATTTATTTCTTCAATAGTTAAAAAATTATAAAAATTTTTAAGCGTTTTAGTTTAGAATTATTCTATTCTGTGATATACTATATTCATAAAGGGGGAATGACAAATGTCAAAAAGAAAAAAACAAAATTAGTATTAAATCAATTAGTAGCTGACTTAAGTCAACAAGCAGCAATTATTCACCAAGTACACTGGTATATGCGTGGACGTGGATTTTTAACATTACACCCAGCAATGGATAAATTAATGGATGAAATCAACGCTCAATTAGACGAAGTATCAGAACGCTTAATCACTATTGGGGAGCACCATATTCAACATTACGTGAATTTGCAGATAATACAAAAATTCAAGATATTCCTGCATCTTACGAACGTTCAATTGATGAATGGGTAAGACATTTATTAGTAGGATATGAATACTTAAGAGGTTTATACCAAGAAGGTTTAGAAACAGCTGGAGAAGAAGGCGATGATGTATCACAAGATATCTGCATCGGCTTCAAAGGCGATATTGAAAAATTATTTGGATGCTACGTGCACACTTAAACGAAGCACCTGGAATCTAATCAAGTCAAACAAAAAGGATGAGCATCTCATCCTTTTTGTTTGGGATAAAACAGTTTAGTTATTCAATCATTTGAAAGAAGTTCCCTCAAAAAGTATAGAATAGTTTAAGAGAAAATGATTTAGAAAAATAGATACATAATAAAAAGGAGGATGAGATGAATTCGAAGACATTTTATCAACAAATGTTTGCGATTGCGATACCTGTTGCATTGCAAAGTTTACTAACTTCATTTTTTTGAACACATTAGATACAATGATGATTTCTCTCTTGGAGATGCGAGCATTGCTGGTGTTGGCTTAGCGAATCAAGTGTTTTTTTCTTATTTACATTGATTTGTTTTGGAATTAATACAGGTTCCTCAGTTTTATTCTGCTCAATATTGGGGTGTAAGGGATGTTCCGCAAGTTCGAAAAATTAATCAGGCAAGTTTAATGTTGTCTACAGCTATTTCTGTGGCATTTATGCTTGTTGCAATGGTTTTTCCTTATGTAATTTTAGAATTATTTACCCATGATACAGCAGTTATTCAAGCAGGTGGTGACTATTTACGTGTAGCGGCATTAACCTCATGTCATTACTGCATGGAGTTTTTCATTAGGGTAGTGCTTTAAGAAGTACAGGAAATCCAAGGGTTCCATTAATAGCAACGATGAGTAGTTTTGTAGCAAAATGCTTTCTTCAATTATATTTTTATTTTTTTGGAAAATTAGGATTGCCAGCAATGGGAGTTGTCGGAGCTGCATTAGGAACTGTTGTAGGAGAATGATTGAAATTGAGTGTTAGTTTTTGTTATCAAACGTTATCAAGGACCACTCCAAATTCCGATTCGGCATTTGCAAAAATTCCAAAAAGAGTTTTTGGACTGGTCTACTGGAAGACAACTTTACCAGTTATTGTCAATGAAACATTTTGGGCATTAGGGCAAGTATTTTATAATGCAGCTTATGCGATGGTAGGAACTCAAGCCACTGCTGCGGTGCAAATTGCAGTTGCAATTCAAGGTTTAGCCTTTGTCATCGTCCGTGGATTAGGAAGTAGTTGTAGTATTATGTTTAGGGCAAAGTATTGGAAAAATAAAAAATTGATCGAGCAAAAAGATGCTTATCGATTTATTATTTTATCCATTATAACGGGTGTAGTCATTGAGCTATTGAAAAGTTTTAACGCCACAATGGACATTATTATTATTTGGACATATTAGTCCAGAAGTATATACTCTTGGTCAACAATTATTACAGTAATGGGAATCATTTTTATCTTAAAAACGATTAATTCCGTTATTGTTGTAGGTGTTTTTAAGAGGTGGTGGGGATACTCATTATGGAATGAAATTAGAAATGAGTTGTGTTTGGTTAGTTGGCGTACCCTTTATCTCTTCTAGCAGCGGGAGTGTGGCATTTACCAGTTACTATCGTTGTCATTTGTGCAGGTATGGAAGAAGTGACAAAAAGTAGTCGTAGGACTTTATCGTGTTTATTCTCAAAAATGGATTCATCGTTTAGTTCAAGACTAGTCAAATTCTTTTCATTTATGGTAGAATATTTGTCAGACAGTTCGTAACCATCCTGTCTATAAACAAAAACTAGGGCTTATTTGAACATGAAATGATCAATCAATTCCTGGAAAACGATGGTGTTTTTCAGGAATTTTTATGTCTAAATAGTCCGGAAAGAAGGAAGAACAATGAGAAAAACGAAGAAATGGGAGAAATTACACACTTAGGAAGTAAAAACAGTTTATCGAGACGATTATGCACCAGAAGTGCTAGAGTCATTCCCAAATAAACATCCGGAAAATGATTATTTTTGTAAAAATTTAATTGTCCAGAATTTACTTCATTATGTCCAATTACAGGTCAACCTGACTTTGCGACAATTTATATTAGCTATGTTCCAGGAGAACGTATGGTAGAAAGTAAGTCTTTAAAAATTATACTTATTTAGCTTTTAGAAATCGTGGTGATTTCCATGAAGACTGTATGAATATCATTATGAAAGATTTAGTAAAAATTAATGGATCCAAAATATATTGAAGTTTGGGGTAAATTTACACCACGTGGGGAATCTCTATTGATCCATATTGTAACTATGGAAAACCAGGTACTAAATGGGAACAAGTAGCAGACCACCGTATGATGAATCATGATTTATATCCTGAAAAAGTGGATAACCGTTAAGGAGAATCAGGATGAAATTAGTATTATTAAGTGGTGGAGTCGATAGTTCGACTGCATTAGCACTAGCTTTGAGTCAAGATCCTCAAGTCGAAGCTATTTCATTTTCATATAATCAAAAAGCATAAGGAATTGGAATTAGAAGCTGCTAGAAAAATTGCAGCCTATTACAAAGTTCCGCATCAAGTTTTAGAGGTTAGTTCTGTATTTTCAGGAAGTAAATCGTCTTTAAATGCTGAAAATGATATCGAAGTAAGTACAGGAGATTATGCGACTCAAAACAGAAGCAAATACCGAAGTGGAGTTTCGTAATGGAATTTTTTATTTCGATTTTAGCAGGGAATTGCGATGCAAAAAGGAGCTCAGAAATTTATTTTTGGAGCACACTTGGATGATTCTGGAGTTATTTATCCAGACTGTTCGCCTGAATTTATTGAAGCAATGAATCAGGCTGTTCAATTAGGAAGTGGAGGCAAAGTTCGATTGACTGCTCCATTTGGACAAGTGAAAAAGAAAGATATTGTCGCTAAAGGAGTCGAATTAGGAGTTCCTTATGAATTGACGTACAGTTGCTATAATGGCGTGTATCCTCCATGTGGAAAATGTGGAACTTGTATTGATCGAAATAAAAGCCTTTTTAGCAAATGGATTGGAGATTTTATAGTGAATAAAAAAACAAATTAGATTATTAACACAAAATACTTTAATAGGGGCATTATATGTTGTTTTAACATTAATTAATCCTATTTCTTACGGGATGTTTTCAGTTCCGTTTATCAACTTTTATTAATGGGTGTTCCATTTTATAAACCTCAATTGTCATTAGGGATTTTAATCGGTGTAATGATTAGTAATATTCCAAGTCCTCTTGGACCGATTGATATTTTATCTGGATTTTTTTAATTCAGTCAGTGAGTTTATATGTTTTTAACCGCATTTTCAAAAATTCTTATGTGAAGAGTGCTGTATGGAATTTGGTGTGGTTTTGTAGTAGCTGCAGCATTGTATTACTCTTTACAAGTACCATTCTGGCCTAGCGTATTTTGGCGTAGCAGTGTCTAATATTTTATTCGCCTTCTTAGGTACTTTTTTATTGTTGAAAAATTCTTAAAAGGATTTTTAGATAAAAACCGTAGTTGAATAGAAAACGATGCATAGACTTCGAAAACGTAATAGTGTTTCGAAGTCTTTTTACGTATAGGCTAAAAGATGAAAGAAAAATTTTCTTTGATCTTTTTGCTGGATTGTAAAACGTAGTGTAACAATTTTTGGAACTAAAAACTTTGCACAAATTTCTAACACTTTACAAAAGAATGGCAAGAAAGAACTGATTTCTAGTGATAAAGTTATTTGGCTTGTGTTATAGTGAACATGTATGGGATAGCCATTCTAAATGGTTTTATTGTGCAATTCTATTTTACTAAGACTATCGCAATCATGCAGCAACGGCAAATCCGTTGCTTTTTGGAGACAAGGGACTATTGTCCCAGACTCTCTCAACACTATATTAGTGACCCGTTTTCTGTCTTTTATCCTCTAAGGCTTGATTAATTCGTTGGGTGAGTTTATGAGTTTGCCAGATTTGATACAACCATATCAATCCATAAATTAACAAGAAAAAGAACCAAAGCAAGGGACTCCACAAGGCTGAACCCCAGCCAAAAAATAGAGAGGTCAATACTAAAATAGTAGCTGTCACTAATAAATGAACTCCTACACGTATACTAAAAGCAAGAAACTCTAGCTTTTCAAGTATTAAAGTCAATACCCCCATAATTCCACCCATTAAAAAAAGAGCTAGAATATTTTTTGCCATTGGTTCAGGATAGGTAATACCTGGATAAAACTGAGTCAACACCATCATACTCAAATAAAAGAAGGAAGCCGTACGCATTCCCGATACAAAATAATCAATTAATCGTTTCATGATTTTCTCCTATAAACCTAGATAATTCATTAAGGACTTGACGTATTTCCTACTCACACTAGATTTGATACCCCGAGTCATTTTAGCCATCATGTTCCCTGAAAAACTATCTGATAACGATTCTAAGTGGTCAATGTTTATAATTGAATGGCGTGATATCTGTATAAAGTTACGTCGGTTAATCCGATTCTGAAAGTTTATCAATGTTTCCTTAGTTTTATAAATCCCATCTACCGTATAAATAGTTAACAAGTTCTTATCGATATCTGCTAGAATAAGATCCTCAATTTTCACCATAACCAGATGATCATCCGTTCGAATAGGAATGACCACCTGATTAGTCGTTGAAAATTGTTCTAAATACTCCATGACTTCTCTTGCTTGGTCGAGTTAACTGAGCTGCCTGAATTACAATATGTGGGTCCTTTTCTGAAAACTCTGCCTTCATTTCAAAACGAATCTTCATTTTCTCTCCAATATACCTTTATTTTCTCTTGCTAAACACTTTAACAAATAAAAGCCAAAGAAGAATAGCGACAAGACTGGTAATAAGCACTATAAAGTATGTCTCTTCCTTTGTCAATAGTCCTTGCCAGTTGATTTGGATTCCTATTTTTCTTGAAATTCCTTTTAACAAGGTGCTATTTTTTCTGTAAATGCGGTCTCTAATAGCTCTTTCATTAAAAATTTGTCGATAAAGAGAAGCAATATAAGTTGCAGGAGTACACTTCATGATAATCTGTGCAAAAATCAGGTAAAAACTCCAATAGGGACATAAGTTCCTACTAAAAAATCCAGAAGCAGTTCCCACTATTGTTGCCAGGTTGCTAAGACTATCTACAGATTGAAAACGGTGAATCAAAATAGCATTGATCAAGCTAGAAAGCACACTACTGAGCAACATAATTAAAGCCACTTCTGCTAGATGACTCAAAACTGGGCTCTCCTGAAAATACAGGCTCATCACCACAAACATAAACAACTGCATGACAAAAGAAATAGCAATACTACTGATTAGATAGGACATCTGTAAACCCCAGCTACCTAAATCTGTCAAGAAGAGATCTTGATCCACTTGATTTTCACGATCCTGTACCATTTGTGTAAGAGCCGTAAAACTGGTTGTAATCCCAGTCACAGTCAAGGTCCCACCCATCAGCCAGTTATTTAAAAGGCTCGTATTATTAGGGAGTTGGGACCAAGCATCCGTTAAGTTCTTCTGCAAAAAAATGATATAAAGGAGGAAGGAAATCAATACCCCCAATAATGAGAAAAATACTCCTGAACGATTACGAAAATATAAGATAAAATTCCGTTTCAATAAAGCTAACATTAGCGAACCTCTCTTCCTGTAAGTGCAATAAAGGCATCATCCATGGTACCTGGACGAAACTCAAAAGAATCAATTTCTTCTCGTACTTTTGCCAAATATTCAATGGCTTCCTAGTGACGTCCTTGGATAAAAAAGATATTCCAACTCATTTTCTTCCTTTACTGTCATTCCAGTCTGTAACAACTTTTCTAAATCCTTCATTTCTTTAAAACGAATTTTTAGGATATTAGATGCATACTGACTTTTAATAGCCGTCGCAGAACCTTGCGCAATCACTTTCCCATGATCAACGATATAAATCTGATCCGCTTCATCCGCTTCATCCAGATAATGAGTCGTTAAGATAATAGTCATCCCTTCATCCTTTTGTAGTCGAGACAGTAAATCCCAAATGGCTTTGCGAGTCTGAATATCTAGACCTGTCGTTGGTTCATCTAAGAAAAGAATATCTGGCTGTGAAAGAAGAGCACGCGCAATATCAACCCTACGTTTTTGCCCACCTGACAAAGTCCCATATAGTTGCTTCTGGAAAGCAGTTAAACCCAGTTGATGGATCAAATCATCCACACGACTTGCTGCAATCTCCTTATACTGTTGAGCACGAATCGTAAGATTTTCCCTAACCGTCAACATCTCATCCAATACACTAGCTTGAAAAACAACTCCGATTTTCGTATTTGGCGCATATCGAATCTGACCTTTTGTCGGCTTTTTCAAACCGATTAACATGGAAATGGTGGTTGATTTCCCTGCACCATTGGGACCCAAAATAGCATTAAAACTCCCTTTTTCAAACTCTAACTGAATATCGTCAACAGCCATATAATCGCCGTACCGTTTAGTCAAATGTTTAGCTTGTAAAATCATATTTTCCCCTCCTCTTTACCTCACCAGTTTAACAAAAAGTATGAAAGAAAAATCAACTTTTGAGATAAGTGGTTAAAATGAGACGTTAAGTGGTGAGATGATGGAAACAGAATTATATTTTTCATTCAAAAAATCCCCCAGATTCTAACTCTGAAGGATTCATTTCTTATTTTACAACGATATTGGCGAGTTTATTTAGCTTAAACAGTTTGAGGTTGGAAATCAGCAAATAAATTGATTATTTTACAACAATATTAACCAATTTATTTGGTACCGCATCTACTTTCACGATTTCCTTACCGTCAATTTCTGCTTTGACTTTTTCGTCAGCTAGAGCAATTTCTTGCAATTCTTCACGTGATAGGTCTTTAGCGACCATGAGTTTGGCACGGATTTTTCCTTTTGATTCAGATGACGATTTTCGATTTCGTCTTTAACCAATTTACTTTTCGTCCTATGTTGTTATTTTCGTAACAAAAATGTTTCTTTAATCTTTTAGCTAAGTTGTAAAAATGAAGTATCAAAATTTATAAAAATAAATACTACTTTTTAAATGTTTAGCCAGAGACTCCATCGATAAACTCCTTAAACTTATTCTAACTCGTTCATAATTTAAGGATAGGAAAAGTTTATCCTTACTAACGTTGGATTAATTTTGTTTATAAAAATCGTCATTGAAAAACGCAAATGGAATATAAAAAGAAAGCAGAAAAATCTTTTTGTAGCGAAAGCAATAGAAGCTAAGGCTTGGCTTCTATTGCAGGTAAAGAAATTGAGACCAAGGCTTGATTTTTAGCCAAAGAGACTCGCAGCGAGGCTACTGGCGACCTCGCAAACAAAAAAGTGTTTTCTTCTTTCTTTATTACGCTTCTATAAACTTCAATTTAAAAAGATACAATTTTACCCGTTGATAAGTGGGTCGAACAGTTTGATAGATTTTAAATCGAAAGAAATCCATGCTTACAATACAGAAAAAAATATGTTAAACTGACATTAGTTAAGGGGTTTCAAAAAAGTAGGAAGGAGAGTTAGGCTAAGTATATCAAAAAGTTGTTTCGTTTCAAGAAATTAATGACTATGTATATTTAGTTAATGAAAGCAATAATGCACTTCATTAGGGCTTTTTAGCTGGTCTCGTGTTTAGAGAACAAAAGAAATAAATCAAGTGTATAAGTAAGTGAGTAAACTTATTAGCTAACAAATTTAAGTTTGTAGAGGTTTTGGAATATGATATTTCATGAATTTGGTGATAAAAATTTCCACATATATTATTGATACACGGTGGAGGTAATTCCTGGTGGAATTATCTTCGGCAAGCTCGTATATTATCAGAAAAATATCATGTGATATTACCAACACTTAATGGTCATGGAGAAGAATATCAAAAAGAGTATATTTCAACTGAAAATTCCGCACAGCAAATTATGGACTATATAAAAATAATTGCGATGGAAAATTGTTTGCTGTGGGCGGTGTTTCTTTTGGGAGGTCAAATTGCTATTGAGTTATTATCGCTAAATAGTGATATAGCTCAGAAAGCAATAATAGACAGTAGTATTTGTATTCCTCAGCCAAAGCTGGCAAGGGTTAGTACAATTATTGTAAAAATTATTCGGGAAACTTATGTTTAGCAAATATGCAAGTAAAAATTCAGTTGAGTTTAATGAAAAAATGTATCCCAATATGGCTTATTCGCAAGAAATAGAAGGCTATTATATGGAGGATATGCCAAGGATTCCGATTAAAAACATTGCTGACTATGTATCAAACATATATGGGAGAATATAGGCTTAAAAATTCTATTACAGAAAACAAAAGCACAAGTTCTATATATTTATGGTGAAAAAGAAATGGGTTGTGTTAAGGAATCGGCTGATTTATTTCAAAAATGCATCCTAATTGTACTGTATATGAAGCAAAAAGGATATAATCACGGTTATCTATCGGCTTATTTGCCTATGGAGTGGATGGATTTGGTTAATCCATTTTTGGGAAAACGATGTTCATCATAATAACTAAATTATGAAGTTATACAATAATTCCTAGGTTTGTCGACTTCTCCCTAAATTTTTGTTTAAAAAGTATTATCAGTGAAAAAACGCAAATACAATATAAAAAGAAAAGAAGAAAAATCTTTTGTAGTGAAAGCAATAGAAGCCAAGGCTCGATTTTTTTAGCCAAGAGACTCGCCAGCGAGGCTACTGGCGACCTCGCAAAACAAAAAGTATTTTTTTCTTCTTTATTTTATTACGTATAAACATCAATGAAAAATGTATGCACTTTCTTGCAAACGTACAAAGAAAGTTCTTCAAAAACCTTGACAAAACGTTGATTTCACGCTAAAATAATGTAACGCAATAAGTGTAACTATAGTCTTACGGGAAACTGAAATATTGTCCAGAAATCCCGTGAATATTAGGAAAAAAACAAAAGAATGAGCGCTCTTTTTTAATAAGGGATAAAAGAAATTCTTTTTGGTTTTGTTCAAAAAACGACTTTCAGGCGGCATTTGTTACGAAAAATTTAACAATGTAATAAATTTGTAATATTTATTCATAAAATTATGATATAGGGTGGAAGAGTTGGCACATCATGATGTGAAATACGGTAAACACCGTGTGCGTAGAGTTATGCACGAATCAGTGAAGTATTAGAATTACCAAATCTAATTGAAATTCAAACTGATTCTTACCAATGGTTCTTAGATGAAGGGATTCGTGAAATGTTTAAAGACATCTCACCAATTGAAGACCATACAGGTAATTTATCATTAGAATTTTTAGATTATGAATTACATGCTCCAAAAATACAATCTTGCAGAAGCAAGAAATCACGACGCAAATTATGCAGCACCAATTTATGTAAAAATGCGTTTAGTGAACAAAGAAACTGGAGAAGTAAAAGACCAAGAAGTCTTCTTTGGAGATTTCCATTAATGACAGAAATGGGAACATTTATCATTAATGGTGCAGAACGTATATTGTATCTCAATTAGTACGTTCACCAGGTTCATACTTCCATGACCGCCCAGATAAAAATGGTAAAAGCCTTATATGGCGCAACTTTAATTCCTAACCGTGGTGCATGGTTAGAATATGAATCAGATTCAAAAGATATTTCATATGTACGTATTGACCGTACTCGTAAAATTCCATTAACAGTATTAGTTCGTGCGTTAGGGTTTTGAATCAGACGATACAATTTTAGAAATCTTCGGTGAAAGTGAAACATTACGTTTAACATTAGATAAAGATGTTCATAAACGTATGGATGAATCACGTACAGAAGAAGCATTAAAAAGACATTTATGACCGTCTACGCCCAGGGTGAACCAAAAACAGCTGAAAGTTCACGTAACTTATTAACAGCTCGTTTCTTTGATCCACGTCGTTATGATTTTGCGGCAGTAGGTCGTTATAAAGTAAATAAAAATTAAACTTAAAAAAACACGCTTATTAAATCAAACAATTGCTGAAAAACATCGTACATCCTGAGACAGGAGAAATCGTTGTTGAAGCAGGAACAGTTCTTGAAAAAGAAATTATGGAAAAAGTGGCTCAAGCATTAGAAGCAGGAGCAAACTTATTTACATTATATCCTTCAAGTGAAGGGGTTATCCAAGAACCTGTAACAATTCAATCAGTTCAAGTATATTCACCAAAAGATCCTGAAAAAGTGATTAAAGTAATCGGAAATGCGAATATTCCAGATGAAATTAAATGTGTATCGGCAGCTGACGTTTTAGCTACAATCAGCTACTTCTTAAACTTATATGAAGGAATCGGCTCAACAGACGATATCGACCACTTAGGAAACCGTCGTATTCGTTCAGTTGGTGAATTATTACAAAACCAATTCCGTATCGGTTTATCTCGTATGGAACGTGTGGTTCGTGAACGTATGTCTATCCAAGATGTTGCGACAGTAACGCCACAACAATTAGTAAATATTCGTCCTGTAGTAGCAGCGATTAAAGAATTCTTTGGTTCATCTCAATTATCTCAATTCATGGACCAAACAAACCCATTAGGAGAATTAACTCACAAACGTCGTCTATCAGCCTTAGGACCTGGTGGTTTGACTCGTGACCGTGCCGGATATGAAGTTCGTGACGTACACTATTCTCACTATGGTCGTATGTGTCCGATTGAAACTCCTGAGGGACCAAACATCGGTTTGATCAACAGTTTATCCACATACGCTAAAATTAATAAATATGGATTTGTAGAAACTCCATACCGTCGTGTAGACTGGAAAACTCATAAAGTAACAGATAAGATTGACTACTTAACAGCGGATGAAGAAGACCGTTATGTAGTAGCACAAGCAAACTCTCCATTGAAATGAAGATGGAAGCTTCGTAAACGATGTAGTAATGGCTCGTTACGTATCAGAAAACTTAGAAGTTCCTGTAGAACGTGTAGACTACATGGACGTATCTCCAAAACAAGTAGTTGCTGTTGCGACAGCATGTATCCCGTTCTTAGAAAAACGACGACTCAAACCGTGCGTTAATGGGTGCCAACATGCAACGTCAAGCAGTTCCGTTATTAAATCCAAAAAGCACCATTTATTGCTACAGGTATGGAATATGTAACAGCGCATGACTCTGGGGTAGCTTTACTATGTAAACGTGAAGGTATCGTAGAATTTGTAGATGCAAATCAAGTACGTGTACGTACAGCAGATGGTTCATTAGACCAATATAATATTACTAAATTCCATGGTTCAAAATGCTGGTATGTGTTATAACCAACGTCCAATCGTTTCAAAAAGGAGACAAAGTAGATGTTGGTGAAATCTTAGCAGACGGTCCTTCAATGGAACAAGGTGAATTAGCATTAGGACAAAAACGTTTTAGTAGCATTCATGACTTGGGAAGGATATAACTATGAGGATGCGGTTATCATGAGCGAACGTCTTGTAAAAGATGACGTATATACTTCAATTCATATTGATGACTATGATTCAGAAGCTCGTGATACAAAATTAGGACCAGAAGAAATTACCCGTGAAATTCCAAACGTTGGGGAAGATGCATTGAAGAACCTTGACGAAAAACGGAATTATCCGTATCGGTGCGGAAGTTAAAGATGGGGATATCTTAGTTGGTAAAGTTACTCCTAAAGGATTAACAGAACAATCACCAGAAGAACGTTTATTACATGCAATCTTCGGTGAAAAAGCTCGTGAAGTACGTGATACTTCATTACGTGTTCCTCATGGAGGAGGCGGTATCGTTCGTGATGTACGTGTATTCACTCGTGCAGCAGGTGATGAATTAGCGCCAGGAGTAAACAAATTAGTTCGTGTATACATTGTTCAAAAAAACGTAAAAATTAATGAAGGGGATAAGATGGCCGTCGTCACGGTAATAAAGGGGTAGTTTCTCGTATTATGCCGGAAGAAGATATGCCATTCTTACCTGATGGAACACCAGTTGATATCATGTTAAACCCATTAGGGGTACCATCACGTATGAACATTGGACAAGTATTAGAGTTACACTTAGGAATGGCAGCTCGTGAATTAGGCATTTACATCGCAACACCAGTATTTGATGGTGCGCAAGATGAAGATGTTTGGGGAACTGTTGCAGAAGCAGGGTATGGCTCGTGATGCGAAAAACAATTTTATATGATGGACGTACAGGGCGAACCATTTGATAACCGTGTATCAGTAGGGGTAATGTACATGATTAAACTTGCCCACATGGTTGATGACAAAACTTCATGCTCGTTCAATTGGACCTACTCATTAGTAACTCAACAACCTCTTGGAGGTAAAAGCTCAATTTGGTGGACAACGTTTCGGAGAAATGGAGGTATGGGCGCTAGAAGCATATGGTGCTGCATACACATTACAAGAAATCTTGACATACAAATCAGATGACGTTGTTGGTCGTGTGAAAACTTACGAATCAATCGTGAAAGGGTCAACAAATTTCTAAACCAGGTGTACCTGAATCATTCCGCGTATTAGTAAAAGAATTACAAGCATTAGGGTCTTGATATGAAAGTATTAGACGAAAATGATGAAGAAATTAGGTTAGAAGACATGGACGACGATGCTCGTATGAATTTCAACGATGTTGAAAAATGAGCGAAAAACACGTAAGTTAAATGAATATTCTGACCGTATTGCTGAACTTTCTGGAGAAAAAAACAGAAGCAGTTGAAACAGCAGTAGAAGAAACTGAAGAAATTCAAGATTCAGAAGATACAGAAGAAACTTTAGACTAAGAATAACTATTGGAATCGTAGGGCAATTCCAAAGAAGAGGGAGGTTGGCCCTTTGATAGATGTAAATAATTTTGAAAGTATGCAAATTGGTTTAGCGTCTCCTGATAAGATTCGTGAATGGTCATATGGTGAAAGTAACCAAACCAGAAACAATCAACTATCGTACTTTGAAACCAGAACGTGATGGTCTATACTGTGAAAAGATTTTTGGACCAACTAAAAGATTTAGAATGTTCATGTGGTAAATTAAAGAAAAATTAATAATAAAAGGAAAAGTGTGTGATCGCTGTGGCGTTGAAGTAACTCGCTCAAAAAGTTCGTCGTGAACGTATGGGACATATCGAATTAGCTGCTCCAGTATCACATGTTTGGTACTTTAAAGGAATTCCTAGCCGTATGGGACTTGTGTTGGACATGAGTCCTCGTGCGTTGGAAGAAATCATTTATTTTTGCAAGCTATGTTGTTATCGATGCTGGTGACACAACATTGATGAAAAAACAATTATTAAGTGAACGTGAATACCGTGAAAAACGTATGGAATTCGGAACTCGTTTCCACGCAGCAATGGGTGCTGAAGCTGTTCAAGAATTATTAAACAATGTTGACTTAGAATCAGAAATTGCAGAATTAAAAGAAGAGTTAAAAAAACAGCTCAAGGACAAAAACGTACTCGTGCAATCCGTCGTTTAGATATTTTTAGATGCTTTCCGTGAATCAGGGAAATAAACCTGGTTGGATGGTAATGGATGTTATTCCAGTTATCCCACCTGATTTACGTCCAATGGTTCAATTAGAAGGTGGACGTTTTGCAACAAGTGACTTAAATGATTTATACCGTCGTGTTATTAACCGTAATAATCGTTTTTGAAAAACGTTTATTAGAATTAAATGCTCCACGTATCATCGTTCAAAAATGAAAAACGTATGTTACAAGAAGCGGTAGATGCTTTAATCGATAATGGTCGTCGTGGACGTCCAGTAACAGGACCAGGTAACCGTCCATTGAAATCATTAAGTCATATGCTTAAAAAGGGAAACAAGGTCGTTTCCGTCAAAACTTACTTGGTAAACGTGTAGACTACTCAGGACGTTCTGTAATCGTAGTAGGACCAAACTTGAAGATGTATCAATGTGGTTTACCAAAAGAAATGGCGATCGAATTATTCAAAACCATTTCGTAATGAAAGAATTAGTAGAACGTGAAATTGCTGGAAATATAAGAGTGCAAAACGTAAAATTGAACGTTTGAGACGATGATATTTGGGCAGTTTTAGAAGAAGTGATTCGTGAACACCCAGTTCTATTAAACCGAGCACCTACTCTTCATAGATTAGGGATTCAAGCATTCGAACCAACTCTAGTAGAAGGTCGTGCAATTCGTCTTCACCCATTAGTGTGTGAGGCCTACAATGCCGACTTCGACGGAGACCAAATGGCGGTTCACGTGCCACTTTCACAAGAAGCTCAAGCAGAAGCTCGTCTATTAATGTTAGCGCCACAAAAATATCTTAAACCCTAAAGATGGAAAACCAGTAGTAACTCCATCTCAAGACATGGTTTTAGGAAACTATTACTTAACATTAGAACAAGAAGGTCGTGTTGGAGAAGGAATGTACTTCAAAGACATGAACGAAGCAATGTTAGCATACCAAAATGGATATGTTCATTTACACAGCCGTATTGCAATTCACGCAAGTGCCTTCCTCATAAACCATTTACAGAATGGCAAAAAGAACGCATGTTAGTAACTACAGTTGGTAAATTATTATTCAATGAAATTATGCCTGACGAATTCCTTACTTAAATGAACCATCAATGGAAAACTTAGAAGTAGCTACTCCAGATAAATACTTCTTAGAACCAGGTTCAAATATTAAGGAAGAAATTGAAAAACGACCAATCGTTTTACCATTCAAGAAGAAAAACTTAGGTCAAATTATTGCGGAAGTCTTCAAACGTTTCCACATTACAGAAACATCAATGATGTTAGACCGTATGAAAGACTTAGGATATAAATATTCAACTCGTGCTGGTTTAACAGTAGGGATTGCAGATATTTCTGTTGCAGGAAATAAAAAGAAATTCTTTCAGATGCACACAATCAAGTTGATGAAATTTCTAAATTATTCCGTCGTGGTTTTGATTACAGATGACGAAAGATATGAACGTGTTATCGAAACATGGAATGCTGCAAAAGATGAAATTCAAAGTGCATTAACAAAACACTTGGTGCTCGTAACCCAATCTTCATGATGAGGTGACTCTGGAGCCCGTGGTAACATCTCTAACTTTACTCAGTTAGCGGGGATGCGTGGATTGATGGCTGCTCCGAATGGTAAAATCATGGAATTACCAGTAACATCAAACTTCCGTGAAGGTTTAACGGTTATGGAGATGTTCTTATCAACACACGGTGCCCGTAAAGGGATGACGGATACTGCTCTTGAAGACAGCCGACTCAGGTTACTTAACTCGTCGTTTAGTGAGACGTAGCTCAAGATGTAATTATCCAGTGAAACAGACTGTGGTTCTGATCGTGGTTTAACTATCTCAGCTATCCGTGAAGGATGAAATGATTGAAACATTAGAAGAACGTATGATTGGACGTTATGCACAACGTTCTGTAAAAAGATCCAGTAACTGGAGAAGTATTTGTTGGTCACAATGAATTAATTACAGAAAGATATTGCTCGTAAAATCATTGATGCTGGTATTGAAGAGTAACTATCCGTTCTGCATTTACATGTGATACGAAACATGGTGTATGTAAACATTGTTATGGACGTAACTTAACAACAGGTTCAGAAGTAGAAGTCGGGGAAGCAGTTGGGTACAATTGCTGCTCAATCTATCAGGGGAACCTGGTACTCAGTTAACAATGCGTACCTTCCATACTGGTGGGGTTGCCGGAACGATATTACTCAAGGTTTACCTCGTATCCAAGAAATCTTCGAGCTCGTAACCCTAAAGGGAGGGAGCAACGATTACAGAAGTAACAGGTGAAGTTGTATCGATTGATGAAAATGCGGGAAGCCGTACAAAAGATATCACAATTAAAGGAGCAACAGATACACGTACGTATACTGTTCCATTTACAGCTCGCTTAAATGTTGAAGAAGGACAAACAATCCATCGTGGGGAGCCATTAACATCTGGTTCTATCGATCCAAAAGAATTATTGCGTGTTCGTGATGTGTTATCAGTAGAAAACTACTTATTACGTGAAGTACAAAAAGTATACCGTATGCAAAGGGGTGAAATCGGCGATAAAACACGTTGAGGGTAATGGTTCGTCAAATGTTACGTAAAGTTCGTGTAATGGATCCAGGTTCAACTGAAATTTTACCAGGGAACATTATTAGATATCGCTGACTTTACTGAACGTAAACGTTCTGCAATTATGAATGGTGAAGTTCCAGCGACTGCACGTCCAGTATTACTTGGTATTACAAAGCTTCATTAGAAACAACAGTTTCTTATCAGCAGCTTCATTCAAGAAACTACTCGTGTGTTAACAGACGCATCTATTCGTGGTAAGAAAGACCACTTACTTGGACTTAGGAAAAATGTTATCATTGGTAAGATTATTCCTGCTGGTACAGGTATGGCTCGTTACCGTAATATGGAAACAAGCACTTCTACACCAGTTCAAACAGAAGAATTCGTTGAGAGCTACTGAAGAGTTAGCAGAAGGAATTGTAACTGGAAAGGAACAGTGGAAGCAACAACAGAAGCTAATAATATAGAATTTGAGACTTCCTTGATATAGTAGTATAGGACGCTAAGCAGACCTTCGGTCTCATGTGCATACTACTATAGGAAGTCTTTCTTTTTAGCGAACGTTTTCAAAATATAAGAGTATGGTATAATTTACAGTTAAAGGTATTCAATATGATACCTATAAGAGGAAGAGAGATGCAAAATTATTCAGAAGAAGGATTACAATATCATTTAAACATTCGTAAAGGAGACGTAGGTAAATACGTTATTTTACCAGGAGATCCGAAACGTTGTGCGAAAAATTGCTGAACATTTTGAAGATGCAAAATTAGTAGCAGATAACCGTGAATATGTAACATATACAGGATACTTAGATGGAGAGAAAGTTAGTGTGACTTCAACAGGGGATTGGTGGACCATCCGCTTCAATGCCTTAGAAGAATTAGTGAGAAGTGGTGCAGATACTTTTGTTCGTGTTGGAACTTGTGGAGGAATTGATATCGATGTAAAGGTGGCGATATTGTGATTGCTACAGGTGCGATTCAGTACAGAAGGAACAACTCGTGAATATGCTCAATCGAATTTCCAGCAGTTGCAAACTACGATGTTGTAACAGACATTAGTACAAGCAGGGAAAACATTAGGTTATACAACTCATGCGGGTGTTGTACAATGTAAAGATTCATTCTATGGACAACATGAACCTGAAGTAATGCGAGTTAGCTATGAATTACAACAAAAATGAAGCTTGGAAACGTCTAGGGTAAAAGCTTCAGAAATGGAATCAACCGCTTTATTTGTAGTAGCCAGTCATTTAGGTGTAAGAGTTGGCTCAACATTTTTAGTAGTAGGAAACCAAGAAAAGAAATGCTGCAGGATTAGAAAATCAATTGTTCATGATACAGAAGCCGCGATTACAGTTGCCGTACAAGCACTACGTAACTTAATTGCACAAGACCGTCAAAACGCATAAGGAAAGGTGAAGCAAATGGAATTAAAAAGAAATTTTAGCAACAAAGTCGATCATACCTTATTAACTCAAAATGCTACGTGGGAAGAAATTCAACAAATTTTAGATGATGCCATTCATTATGGAACAGCTTCAGCTTGTATTCCTGCAAGTTATGTAAAACAAGCAACAGCATATGTAGAAGGTAAATTACCGATTTGTACGGTTATTGGATTCCCTAATGGCTATTCAACAACAAGTGTAAAAGTTTTTGAAACAAAAGATGCTGTAGCAAATGGCGCAAGTGAAATCGATATGGTCATCAATATTACGGATGTAGTAAAACGCTTCGACTTAGTAGAAGAAGAAATTCATCAAATTCATGAAGCTTTAGTCAAGGAAGAATCTTGAAAGTGATTGTAGAAATTTGTTTATTAACAACAGAAGAATTGATTGAATTATGTAAAGTAGTGACTCGTGCAGGAGCAGAGTATATTAAAACATCAACTGGATTTTTCAACAGGGTGGAGCTACATTTTGAAAGCAGTAGCTTTAATGAAAAAGAACACGTAGGCCCTTCAGTGAAAATCAAAGCTGCAGGTGGAATTTCTAGCTTAGAAGATGCAGAAAAATTTATCTCATTAGGCGCTAGCCGTTGAGGTACAAACCGTATTGTAAAGGTATTAAAAATCAAGTAGTTGAAGAGAATAGTTACTAGAAGCTTCAATAAAAGAATGTAAGGATAAATCCTGTTAGTAAGAAATTACTAGTAGGATTTTGTGTAGATAGAGGTATTGAAAAAGGGAAAAAGAAAAAGTAGAATAAAACAAAGTTTAGGTGAACCTAAAAATAAAGGAGTTGATATAATGGGAGAGTATTTGAAAATAAAAGTATCTAAAAACGATGTTAATGACACTACAAGCAAAAAGCGTTAGAAGGGAGACAAAAAGAATCGGTTGTTTATTGATCAAAAAGCCGAAGAAATGATGAAGCAAGTTCCATCAATAGTAAATATTTCTTTTTCTAATCAAATCGAGGTTTGTTTAAGAACAAAATATTTTGATGATTGCTGCAAAAATTTATAAGATTCATGAATATCAGTCATTATTCAATTAGGCTGTGGTTTTAGATGATAGGCAAGGAAGAATTGGAGACAGAAGATATTCCATTTTTCAGTGTAGACTTTTTAGATGTCATTACATTAAGACAAGAGTTTTTGAAGAAACACCTACTTCACAGATGATTGCTGATTCGATACTAGATGATAAATGGATTCAAATAGTTAAAGAACAATATCCAAGAGAGATTACTTATTTATTATTGAAGGCGTGCTAATGTACTTTAAGACAAATGATATAAAGGGATGTAACAAAATTAGAGAGAGTTTTCATCAATATGAATATGTTTCGATACGTTACAACATCATATGGTTGCTACTAAAATAAACAGAATTTAGAGAACAAAGGGGTTAAAAATGCATTAGGGGACTTTCTTCTGAAGAAGAATTGTATGATTTATTTGGTAAAGATGCAGAAATATTGAAAATAGACTACACAATGGGCAGCAATATCCAAATCGATGGAAGTAGTACATCGTATCGTTTCATTTATCCCGTTTATTCAAAAAGCCGCCATTTTAATCCAGTTGGGAATTAATAAATAGATATATTTTGATATGTTTTTATAGTAGTACATAAAATGAAATTGAGATTATAGTCTCAAATTTCCATTTTACTAATCATTTCTTCAACTCTGGTAAGTTCTACAGAATCGGTTAATTCTGAAAGGAGTCCCAATTTACCCTTTCTTTGTCAACAGTGTTTGCAAATCTGAAAGAAATAAAACCATTTATCAGATACGGACAAAAATATAAAGATGGAGATGTACAGTAATCTATAAGGAAGATGCTTTTTGAAGAAAATAAAATTATAATCAAATTAAGATATATAGTTAATCCAGAAATAGTATTTGATCAATTTCCAGAGCATAAAAATTATTTCGGAGGAAAAAGGAAAGTGTAATGATTCAAAGAGAGACTCTAGATACTCCAGGATTAAAAGGTGAATTTTAGGGCAGGGAGAAGAATTAACAATTTTATCTCCACCAAGTTTAATTACATCAATACAGGAGACTCTTGAAAAACTTTTTGCAAAAGTATAATTCTAGACTGTAAAATAAAATGCAAAATTTAAAAATATATTTATTGCATAGACAAAATATGTCCATCTTTTAAGTTATAATAATCATATAAAATACTTAATAATATAGTAAAGGAGAGGTATTATAATGGAAACAGAAGAATTAAAAATTAGCAATAAGAGAAGTATTTGAAAAGACATTAGAGAAAAAGAAATCAGAAGGAAAGATTGAATCTAAAGTTACTTTCCGAAGATATCATGAATGATAAAGAGAAATTTTTAGAAATATTGAGCCCTTGGCATGGAACTAATAGAAACAGTTAATAAGACATTTGTGGATAGCTTCATCAATAGCGATGATAAATTTTCTTGGTTTGATATTTTAAATGAAGATTTACGTTGGAAGAATTTAGTAAATAATAAAAGATGAAGTTGAAGGTGAAAGTAAACATGTAAATATGAGATACCAGATTCCAATCCATTTTCATGGGAATATTGATGATGCATGCATCATTGTATGGAAAAATCCTAGAGGATATTTAGAAAAGAAAATTTTTCTGTTAATTCAATTAATCTAAAATATTTTTATAAAAAGTGCAAAAGATAGAAATGAAAAAGAATCAAAATAATAGTATTTTAGAAATTTTAAAGAACGACATCGTTTAACTGATTTTCGATGTTGATAAGGTAACCAATATTATTTACAGTGAAGAAAGTAATTTATTACAAGAACTAAAGGATATATTTGAAAAAGAAAAGAAGTAGATCCATTTTTAGAGAATATATATTTTAAATCTAATAAAAGCAAAAATACTTTTTCCATGTTACTATATTGCTAACTACTATAATCAATTATTAGATATGAAATCGGATAAGATTTTTGAATTTAAAAATGATTTTGGTAACAGACAAACAGAAGCATTAAATATTGCTAAAAATTTGTAATATAGAAATTTATCCTTTTTCGTGTAAGGATCCACAATTAGGAAACGAGTCCAAACTGGAGAAACAATTTTGTTAAATTCTGATTTATCTCGCCTAGGAGTTTACGTTGTATTAAGAAGAATTTATAAATATTTACAAGACAAAGAAATTAAACAAGATACTCAAAAACCAGTCATTGTTTTCCGTAAATATATTTCTCCAAAAAGAAAATAGAGCTTGGAGAAAACTATTATACAGATATTTACGGAAGAAATTTTAAAAACATTATCGAAAAATTTTATATATTGTCAAACTGCAAATTCTGAAAATGGAATAACTTCAGAGTAATCTAATTTCTGTTTCACATTATAAAAGTATTTAGAATCGATAAGTCAAAAATAATTCAGACTTAGAAAAGGATTATAAAAAGATTGGAGCTTTTGATATAAATTACTTAACGATTTACCAAAAATTGTAGATGAAAGGGAAAATAATAAAAGCATAATAATTTCATTTTTGTGAACATTGTCAAATAGGGTTCATGAAATAATTTTAGTTAAGGAATTAAGTATTGATTAGGTGCTTAATTCCTTTTTAGTCGAAAAATAAATAATTAGTTTATTTATCATCCAAAAATCCGCAATCTTAATTCAGATTCAATTTCTAGATAGAATTGTTTTAATAAGTTTTTATAGTAGTAAGAAACGTAAAAGCCACAGCAACCTGTGGCTTTTGTATGAGATTGAAACCTTTGGCTCAATTTTAGCCATGAGACCGAAAGGTCTGCTGGTGCTTATCTACTACTATAAAAATAACGTTCTAAAAATAAATTTATAACTCTTCAGCTTTTATAGATGGTATAGCCTTCGTAATAATAACTATAATCAATTCCTTTCATATAAAGAACTCGATTATGAATATCATTCGATTAAAACTTGTTTTAACAGATGTTTAATTTTCGACATCACTTACAGGACTTCTTTCCATAGCAAGCAAATAATCTTCCCATATCTACCTTACTCCAGTCAATGACTTGTTGTAATTCCTTCTTTAATAATAAATCCAACCAAATTCTAGTACTTTACTACCATTGCCTTCACGAAATGGATGGGCAATATTCATCTCAATATATTTTTCAATAATTTCATCAAAGGTTGATTGTGGCATCAATATTTTTAAAGCTTCTTCTAAATGCATGACAGACGCAAATCCAATGTCCTTTTTGCCATATTGACCGTTCGTATTTTGCCAGCAAAATCATAGATTTCTTCAATAAATAAGCATGAATCGCTGAAAGCAGTTTATGAGAACCGACTTCATATTGATCCAGTAAATGATTTTCGAATAATTCAATGGCTTTTCTTACTAATCTTCTCTTCAATTCTGGCAAGTTCTACAGAATTAGTTAAATGTAGTTTTGTTTTCTAAAACCATAGATATTTCTTACCCTTTCTTCGCTAATAATGTCGCAAATCTGAAGCGTAGACGATTGCCGTTTTCGTCTGTTTTGTGGAGTTCGCCAAAATCTTCATTATATTTCAAAATTTCCCAACCAGCATAATATTCTAGTAATTCGCCTTCTTTGAATGTAAATGGAAAATTCACAGGACAAGGTGCATCTTCAGTTGACATAGCAGCGACGATTAAACTATACCCACCAGGAGCAGTGTGTGAGTTGCATATTTTCAATAACATCTGGAATTACTTCTTCGTGTAAGAACATCAATACAACTGTTGATACAATCCAATCATATTGACCCCAGGAATATCGGTACTTTCAATATCGTACGGTTCAACTTCTGGTGAAAGTCCTTCGAGTAGCCACTTCTTGTAATTTTGTAGCTTGGAACATTCCAGTCAAGTGAAGTAACATCATACCCTAATGAAGCAAGGTATAAACTATTGCGACCTTCTCCCGCTTCCTAAGTCAGGTACACGTCCTTTTGGAATAAGTGGTTGAGCAGCTAAAACTTCAGAGTGAGTCTTTGTATAGCCATATGCAAAAATAGTCCTCTTTTTACAGAAAAATTCTAAATAACATTCGATATCATCCTTGTTCCTGCAATTCGATGCCACTGTTGTGGTTCAACTAGTGGAATAGGAGTAGTTGCATTTAATTGTACAGTGTCACTAACGCTTCCATCATCATTTAAAGAACTCAAATGTAATTTCTCCTTTTACAATATGAAGTTGTACCCAAGTTCCAACCTTTGTATTATGCATTTTTAAAGGGTTCTGGTAAAGTATCCAATGTCCATAGTGGCATTTTTATAAGAAATTAAATTATTCATGTATATCACCTCAGTAAGTTCATTGTAGAAAAAGAAGTAAGATATGCAAGAAAAAGGATATGAAGTAAAATTTATAACAAGTGATAGATAATCTGAGAAATTGACTGTAACAAGCTTTGTTGGTATCCTAGATTCATATTCAAAACGCACTGTGACAAGGAGGTAAAAGTGAATCTGTTTTAGAGAGTCTCGGTTTTTGGTGAAAAGAGATAATAGTTGAAACTTTGAAGATGGCGCTGGGTGCTAATCGTTGAATTATTAAAGCGATTGCAGGAAAGCCCGATATAGCTTATCAGTTAAAGATAACTGGTTGAGATAGAATTTGTGAGAAATTCTATGAATTAAAAGGTGGTAACACGAGAGAACTCGTCCTTTGGTTGGTGAGTAAGACCAAAAGAGCGGGCTTTTTATTTGCTTGAAAGGAGAAACAAATGATTGAATTAAAAATATTGATGTAACATTTCATCAATCAGGTAAAACCGTTGAAAGCTATAAAAGCAAGTAAATATTACGATTGAAGATGGCGATATTTATGGAATTGTGGTTACAGTGGTGCTGGGAAAAGTACATTAGTACGTACCATCAATTTTATTACAACGTCCAACAAATGGAACAGTAACTGTTTCAGGAGTGAGGAGTTAACGAAGTTTAAAGAAGCTCAATTAGAGATGCTCATCATTGGAATGATTTTCCAACATTTCAATTTGATGAATACTTTATCGGTATTTGATAATGTAGCTTTTTCCATTAAAAACGCTCAGGATTATCTAAAGCGGAAATTAAGGAAAAAAGTTGGAGTCACTTCTACACTTAGTAGGATTGGAAGACAAAATTACAAGTTACCCAAGACAATTATCTGGGGGACAAAAACAAAGGGTAGCGATTGCTAGAGCGCTAGCAAATGATCCAGATGTTCTATTATGTGACGAAGCAACAAGTGCATTAGACCCTAAAAACAACCGAGATCTATTTAGAACTTTTTGAAAAAGTAAACGAACAGTTAGGCATTACAATCGTAATTATCACTCACGAAATGCAAGTTGTAAAAGAGATTTGTAATAAAGTTGCCGTAATGGAACAAGGATTAATTATTGAACAAGGATCAGTATTGGAAATATTTGCGAATCCACAAAAACCATTAACAAAGATTTCATCGATACAGCAACACTTTATATTAATAAAGGAATTGAAACGGTTCTACAACACGAACATTTACTAAACTTAAATCCTGGAGATGTTCTTGTGAAAATTTCATTTTTGGGTGCTTCAACAGGAGAACCACTGATTACAGAAATTATCGACTCGATTCCAAAGTAACGGCAGAATATTTTATTTGCCAATGTGGGAAGTTATTCAAGAAACAGCAGTTGGAACTTTACTAGTTGGTTTACTCTGGTGAAAAAGATCTAACAAGCAATCGAATATATTCACCAATCGGGTGTTCAAACAGAAATTCTAGATGAACCAAAGGAGGTTGAATAAGATGAACTTACACCAATGTTCCAAAATATTGATGCTCGTGTAACATAAAGAAATTATTAAAAGTACAGTTGATACTTTAATCATGGTCGGACTTACAGGATTGATTGCTGGAGTATTAGGAATTGCATTAGGAGTTGTTTTAGTAGTTACTCGTGAAGGCAATATTTTAGAAAATAAAATTTTTGTATGCTAGTTTAGATAAAAAGTGGTAAACTTATTCCGTTCGATTCCGTTTATCATTTTGGCGATGTTATTAATCCCATTAACAAGATTCATTGTTGGAGACTACAATTGGAATTCCTGGTGCGATTGTGCCACTAGTTATTGCGACTGTTTCAACATTCTTCTCGCGACAAGTACAATTAGCTTTTGTTAGAAGTAGATAAAAAGTGTGATTGAGCTTCAATCGCTGCATGGGATGTACACCATTGGAAATTATTTTCCGAGTGTACTTAAAAGAAGGATTGCCAAGTTTAATTCAGTGCTTCTTCTCTAACACTTCATCAACAATTGGTTTCAACAACAATGGCTGGAGCGTTTGGAGCTGGCGGTATCGGAAACTTAGCTATTTCAAGAGGATACAATCGATTCCAAGGGGACGTTATCGTAGTTGCGACAATTATTATGTTGATAATCGTATTTATCAATAGCCAGTCGGCGACTTCCTGAAAAAGAGCCACGAAATAAAAGGATACGAGTTGAGCGTTCTGAAACGAATCACTGGAGCGACAGCAATGGCGTGAAGTGGACGTCGTTTCAGCGAAATCAAGTTCAACTAAAAACAAGATACGAGCTGAACGCTCTGAAATGAAAAACTGGAGCGACAGAACTCACAATAAAAAGGATATTTAAAACAGATTAAACACAAAGAAGAGATTTATTTATGCAACATTAAAAATTATTTGTAACAGCAGTAGCAGGATTAACGTTAGCAGCATGTGGTCAAGGAGCTCAAAACTTCTTCAAATTCAAACCAAGCTTCAGATGCTAAAAAGAAGCACAGTTAAAGTGAGAAAGTTATGCAGGAAATCAAGATGTATGGAATGACGTTATTAAACGCTTAAAGAAAAAGAAAACATCAATGTAGAATTAGTAGAATTTTACAGACTATGTTCAACAAAACCAAGCATTAGAAAAATGGAGATGTTGACTTAAACTCATTCCAAAACAATTATTTACTTAGAACGTTTCAATAAAGAGCAAAACACTCACATCAAACCAATTGGATATACAGTGAGTGCTCCAATGGGCGTGTACTCTAAAAATTAAAAACGTTAGTGAGTTAAAAGATGGAGATACTATCGCAATTCAGAGACACTTCTAATAACTCTCGTGCATTACGCTTACTACATGCAGCTGGAGTTATCAAATTAAAAAGATCCAAAGTAATACATTAGCGACTAAAAGATGATATCGTAGAAAATCCTAAGAAAATTGACATTAAAGAATTTACCAGCTGGACAAACAGCTCGTGCTTTGAACGATGTAGCAGCTTCATTAATCAATAATGGTTTCGCAGTTGAAGCAGGATTCCAACCAACTAAAGATTCAATCTTTATCGAAGAAATTACAGATTCATCTCAACCATACTACAATGTAATTGCTACTAAAGAAGGTAACGAAAACAACGAAGTTTATAAAACAGTTGTAAAAATACTACCAATCACCAGAAACAGCTAAGAAAATCGAAGAAGTTACAAAAGGTGCAGCAGTACCAGTTTGGGAAAAAGCTTCTTTAAAAATAATTTCTAAGAATCAATCATTTTAATCATCATTTTATCTCCAAAGAGGCATGCTAGTCATGCCTCTTTATTCAATGAGAAAGAAGGAAACTTAATGAGCCAGAATTAAAAGAGAAAGCACAAGCTTTAAAGAAGAGTTAGTGACATTAAGAAGACATTTTCATGAAAATCCAGAATCAAAGCTTGAAAGAATATAAAACAGCAGAGTTCAAGAAGAAATTAACAAAATTAAAGATTCCATTTGAAAAATTGCAGATACTGGAACATTCTAGCGATTATTAAAGGGGAAAAAGGAGAAGGAAAACACGATTCTTCTTCGTGCAGATATTGATGCCTTAGAATTACCAGACTGCACGAATAAGTCCTATTCTTCTAAAAATGAAGGTTTAAACCATGCTTGCGGACATGATGCTCACACAGCAATGGGATTAGGAGCTGCTAAAGTATTAAATGAATTAAAGATACATTTGCTGGTACAGTATATATTGCTTTCCAACCAGCTGGAAAAATCGGAGCAGGGTGCCAAACAATTCGTAGCTTCAGGGCAGAATTGATACGATTGATGAAAGTTTTGCCATTCATGTAAATTCAGGATTACCAGTAGGAACATTTGCGGTAAAAGGAGGCCCTGTAAATGCTTCTTGTGATATTTTCAAAATCAAAGTGACAGGGAAAAAGCTCTCATGTTGGTCGCTCACATTTAGGTCAAGATGCATTAGTGACAGCAAGTGAAATTGTTGTAGCACTACAAACAATTGTCAGCCGTGAAGTAGATCCAGGAGATAGCAGCAGTGTAGGAGTTGGAAAACTACATGCAGGAACACGTTATAATATTGCCGCAAACGATGCTTTATTAGAAGGTACGATTCGTGCCTTTAGTCATGAAACAAGAGCGCGATAAAGAAGCAGTGACACTGTATTGCGAAAGGAGTGCTGCAACTCACCGTTGTGAGGTAGAGTTAGATTGGTATGATGCTGCTGCTCAGTCATTAATACCCCAGAATTGTAGAGAAATTCCAAGCAGTTGCTCAAACGGTTGACGTTCTATTGATAACATTATCACATCCTATGGAAATGTCAATGAGAGCAGATGATTTTGCAGATTATTTAGTCGATAAAGCCAGGAGTTTATGGGTTATTAGGAGTCAATCTGGAGAAGAAACCGCGTATGGACATCATCATGAAAAATTTGATATTGAGTGAAGCAGTATTGCCGATTGGAGTAGAACTAGAAGTAAGCTATATTTTAAGTAGATTAGCAAATTAGAAAGGAGAAGAAAAATGGAAGAGAGAATTTTTAAGTATTTTTAGAAGAAATCTGTGAAGATGAAGTTGTCTATGAAGATAAGGACATTAATTTAAAAGAAGAAGGTCTTATGGATTCATTAGCATTTGTTGAATTGCTTGTTCGATTAGAAGAATTTGGACTGAAGTTGCTCCTACTGAAGTGACTATGAAGAGATTGATACACCGAATAAGATTATTGGTATGTGAGTTAAAAAGCTAAATAGTTTAAATATTAATATAAATGAATAAGAATTAGTATATAGCTTTAAAAAGTTGTAATAGTCAAAAATTAATGATAAAATTTAAGAGATATAAATGATAAAAATTAAATTTTTGGAGGTTTTTAAATGAAAAATAAATTCCTTATTACAGGGTTAGCAACAGCTACATTATCATCAACAACATTAACTCAATTATCACCTAGTGTGTATGCTGCAACAACTGCTGAAGAAAAACAAAACAAGATGAAATTTTAGTAATTTTTGATAAAGCGTTAGCAGAAACTATTAAAAAGAATTAGAAGAAGAAGCATGATCCAGATTCAGCTGAAAGTATTAAAGAGACAATTGCAAAATTAAAAAGCAGGAAGCAGCTAAAGAGAGCTAAAATTGTTGATGGTTTCAACGCTGGAAAAAAACTGCAGAAGCTACTGAAGATGAAATAGAAAAAATTGCTGAAAAAGAGGAACTAAGAGAGAAAAAGAAGCTGGAAAGCTGAGGAAGCGGCACAAAAAGAATTTTTAGCGAATTTTTGATAAAGCTTTAGAAGATGCAATCGCGAGAATTAAAAAGCAGATACTCAAAAATGATCCAGAATTAGGAGAACAAGTTAAAAGATGCCATTGCAAAATTAAAAGAAGAAGCAGCTAAGCAGAAAAAGAAATCGAAGATGGTTTCAAAAATGGTTTAACTGTAGAAGAAGCTGAAAAAGCAATCGATGATGCAAATAAAAAGCTGCTGAAGAAGCAAAAGCAGAAGCTGAAGAAAAAGCAGCACAAGACGAGTTCTTAGCAAATTATGATAAAGCATTAGAAGAGGCTGTTAAAGAATTAGAAAAAGCTGAAACTAAAAGTCCAGAAGAAGCAAAAAGCAAGCTGACACAATTGCAGCATTAAAAGCAGCATCAGACGCAACAAGAAAACAAATCGTAGAGAGGCTTCGAAAAAGGATTAACTGTAAAAGAAGCAGAAATTAATCGATGACTTAAATAGAAAGCAGCAGAAGAAGACAAAGAAGCGGCAGCAAAGAGAAAGCAGCACAAGATGAGTTCTTAGCAAATTATGATAAAGCATTAGAAGGGCTGTAAAGAATTAGAAAAAAGCGAGACTAATAGCCCAGAAAGCTAAAAAAGCAAAAAGCGACACAGTTGCGGCATTAAAAGCGGCATCAGACGCAACAAGAAAAAGAAATCGTGAGAGGCTTCGAAAAAGGATTAACTGCAAAACAAGCTGGAAGCATTAATTGATAAAGCAAATGAAAAAGCAGCAGAAGAAGATAAAGAAGCGACAGCAGAAGAAAAAGCAGCACAAGATGAATTTTAGCGAATTATGATGCAGCATTAAAAGCAGCAATTGCAGAATTAGAAAAAGCTGGAAACGAATAGTCAGAAGAAGCAAAAGCAAAAGCTGACATATTGCAGCATTAAAAAGCAGCATCAGACGTAACAAGAAAACAAATTGTAGAAGGCTTCGAAAAAGGATTAACTGTAAAACAAGCTGAAGCATTAATCGATGAATTAAATAAGAAAGCAGCAGAAGAAGATAAAAAGAAGCAAATAAACCAGCTCAAAAGATGAAACTAAACCAGTTGAACAGCCTAAAGCTGAAAAAGGTGAAGCTTTAGTTCAAAAAGAACTACCTGAATTTACTGGTGGAGTTAATGGAGTTGAAGCTGCCGTAAATGAAAGTCCCTGAATACCCATTCTCACAATCAGGAAATACATCCAACTGGTACGCAAGCTTCATCAACACAATCAGCACAAGATCAAGAAGCTCCAACTGCTAATACACCAGCAGGGAATTAATCCAAGAACTTCAACAAATTCAGCTCAAACAGCTACAAATGGAAACACCTGCGGAAGTACCTGCAGTGGCTGGAAGCTCAAAAGCTCAAGAGAATACAAAAACAAGAAATTACAAATACAGGTTCAGCAGGGTTTGCAGTATTCACTCCAGCTGTATTATCAATCTTAGCAGGTCTAGGGTTAGTAGCACCAAAAAGGTAAAAAGAAGACAAATAAAAATGAATTCTTAAATAACAAAAGGATGATGAGCAGTGCCCATCATCCTTTTGCGTTCTATAAACCTTTTATCACTTCGTCAATCGTTGCTTTATCTTTTTACTTCATCGATAACATTTTGATTTTTCCTTCTTGATCGACAAAAATCATTGTTGGAATCGAATGAATTTCTAGAAAGCCTTTTTGGAAGCTTTTTCTTTATCTGAGTAATAGTTGAATTCCTAGTCCTTTTTCTTTTAAGAAAGGCTTTGTGCTTTTTCAGGAGTTTCTCCTTTACAAAGTGAGTTTGACTAAAACAAATTCAATAGAATCTTGATAGTCTTTTCTTAATTCATTTTTAGAATAGGGAGCTCTTGCTGGCAATCTGGACACCAACTAGCCCAAGCAACATAGACAATTTTCTTCCCTTTAAAATCTGCAGGAGTTTTTGTTGCGCGTTTGCTGTTTCAAATGTAAAAAGTTTGGCAAAAGATTCTCCAATTAAATCAGTAGTAGATTTTTCTTTTTGTAGCAGTTGTTGTGGTTGTGGTTGTAGTCGTATTGTTTTGTAGTTAATGTTGATTGACATCCGGCAGCTAGCACAAAGCAGACTTCAAATATGATTGTATGTGTTAGGAATTTTTATAGTTTTTCATAAAATATCTCCCTTTAAAAACGATACGTTCATTGTATCACATTGGATAGAAAGAGAACCTTCAAAAGGAAGGCTCCGTCTATTTTTAGTGAGTTTTCATAATTGAGGCTGAATGCTAAATGTATTTATGTCCTTGAGTTAAGCTGTGGTGAGAAGCCTTTTTCCTTCATACAATTGGAATACTTGTACTCCAGCACGTTGTGAATCATCTGGATATACATTTTTAACAAATGGATTTCCTGCTAATAATTCTTCTAATCCTTCTTTTTCCGATTTCACGAACTTTTCCTTCGATACGAATCGCTTGAATTAAGTAGTCATCGTGTGAAAAATGCTGCAATAGCGACATTTTGATTTTCTTGTAATTGTTTGTAAAAATGAGGTTTTGTGGACTTGTCATAAAGAATACTCCATGTTCATTAGCTTAACACCGATGTGAATTGGACGAGAAATGAGGTTTTCCATCTTTATCCACTGTAGCAAAGAAAATCGCTACTTCTAAATCCTCTAAAATGTGAAAATTTCTTCTGTATTCATATTAACACTCCTTTTTAATAATTGTTTTTATTTGTTTCTCGATTGATAAGGGAGAAGTAGTTGGGACAAATCTATCGATGACTTCTCGGATGCATCTACAAAGGAATTTTTGTAAAAATTCCACTTAATAGAACTGCCTAATAGTCCTTTTGTTTCTTCTTTTAATAGCTTGAATAATGGGTGCGTTTCTGGACCGTTAACGAGTACTGCCAAACATTGGGAAAGTGACGATAATTAGTTGACAACTTGAAGCAGCTTCCTCAGCGCTTAATGGCTCTTGATTACCAAACTGATTACAAAGGGAATCCTAGAACGCTAAATCCTTGTTCGTGATATGTTTCTGTATAAGCTTTGTAATTGGGGCAAACTGTGAGCTAATCCACATCCACTAGCAGTATTCACAATGAGTGTCTTGCCCTTTATATTTTCTAATGTCCTTAGTTCCATCTAATGTAGGAACTTCTATTTCATAAATTGACATGCCTACCTCCTATATTAAATGATAATGTTTTAATCCTTGAATGATGCCACCTTTATCGTGGTCTGCACTGATATAGTTTGCTTTTTCTTTTTAAAAAGGGAATAGCATTTCCCATGGCGATAGCAATATCAACTTCTTGGAACATTTCTAAATCGTTGGCACCATCACCAAAGGCGTATGTAGTGATAGAATCGTTGTTTAAGGTGCGAATTAATGCTCGAATGCCTGTGGCTTTTGAATTTTCAGCAGTAATGACATCTAATGCATAAGGAAAATTTCGAATAAATCTTAATTCTGGAAAAAGCTTGTTGATAAGCTTCATCATTATTGTCTCTTGAAAGTAAGAGCATCATATTCACCACTTGTTCTTTATAAAATGTTGGCACAACATCGGGTATTGTGTATGAATATATTCATAGGCTTCTTGTCAAATAGGGACTGTTTCGATGATTTTAAAGGCATTGACATTATAACACGTGATTCCATGCTCATTTTCTTTTTGCAAATTGCAGCAGTCTTCAATCGTTTTTCTTTTTGAATTTCGTGATGAATCAATAATTCACCTTTGAAAATAACGACTTGTCCATTCACTACTCCAGAATGAATATTCGTAGAGTGAATGACTTCCGAAACTTCGATAGGAGATCTTCCTGTTGCTAGAAGTGGTTCATACCCGTTTTCCTTTAATTGTTGAATCGCTTCTATGACTTCCAAGGTCGACTTGGCCTTTTTATTTAAAGAGAGTTCCATCCAAGTCAAAAATACTAAACCTTTCATAAAAACCTCCTCTACATTACGTTCATTATATCACGAAGAGGAAAAGAATAGGGGATGGATGCTTAAAAATCGTAGTTAGTATGAAGAAATTAAGGGCAACTGGTAGTAATTCCACTATATTTATGGTAGAGTGGAAAAGAATATTAATAGAGGAGGAAGATCGCTCGTATCAAACAATTTTAACATTGATGATTATTATTAGTGTTACTAATTATTATTGTAGCTATGCAACCATCGAGCTAATGCAGCAAATTCTTTATCAGGCGAGTGCTGAAGACAATTATTTGGGAAAACAAAAAGACGATGGTTGAAGCATTCTTAATTCGAGTAACTGTTGGATTAGGGAGCAATCTTTTATGATTTTACGTAGCCTTAGACAACGTACATTTCATCAAAATAAAAAATGATTAAGCACAATGTTGAAGGAGTATCAAGACATTGTGTTTTTCATTATAATAAATATTCATGAAAGGTGGGAGTGATAACTTGGAAGCAATTTGTATGAAGAAACAACAAATAAACGGGTGGTTATATTATTTCATGCATATACTGGGAAACCAACAGATCTAAGAATGTTAGCTTCCTTTTTGCATCGTCATGATTATGCGGTCTATGTTCCAACTTTTAGTGGGCATGAACATTCAAATGTATGTGAAATTTTAAAAGAAACACCAGAAAAATGGTATGAAGATGCAAAACAAAGCAGTACAATTTGTTCCGAGTCAAGGGCTATTCAACGATTGCTGCACTAGGATTATCTATGGGAGGCTATGATGGCAGCAGCACTAGCAACCGATCAATTGGTAGGAAATTAGCGAACATTTTCGTTCTCTGTTTCAAAAAGAAATGCGCAATTGCCTGATTTGTTTGAAAAAGAGTTTTATGTTTTGCTACTCATTCCGGGATGTGTGAGGGAAATGTTCACATTAGGGAGCAAAAACAACAATTATTAGAGTTTTACATCATTTTTCGCTAAAGTTGCAGAAAAAGTAAATAAGACAGGCCCTTTTTATATTGCGCGCAAGGGAATTAGACCGATTAGTTGATCCGGAAGTATCTATTGAGACGAAAGAAGCATTAGTGAATGCTAGCTGTTGATTTTCATTGGTTTGAACAATCAGGGGCATGTCATTACAGTCTGAAAAGCAAAAAGAGAATTTCAAAGAGAGTCTGTATTAGAATTTTTAAACCAACAAGAATGGAGGTGAAATGAGAGAATCTGAGAACAGTTTTGGTGTCCTTTTGAGGAATATGCACCAGAAAGTTTTTATGTAAAAGAAAATTAGTGAACATTTTGGGATGAATCAATCTCAAGATTTTTAAAATATTAGTCAAAAGAATTAGCCTCTTTAGAAGAAGAAAGGCATTTTTAGAATTAAATCGAAATGGAAAGTTTGGTTTGAACCCTTTTGAATCAAAAACGTTAAAAGGAACAGTATCGCGCAAAAATGACAAAGGATTTTGGCTTTGTCACAGTAGTCGAAGGGAACAGATATTTTCATTCCTCGTGGAGATACAATGAGTGCGATGGATGGGGATGAAGTAGAACTAGTGATTACAGGAGCCAGCTGATAGCTATCGTCAACGATCTGCACAGGGAAAATTGTCCAAATTATTCAACGTAATACTACTCAAGTGGTGAGGAATTTATACTCGCTTTTAGTTCCAGAAACTGCAGAAGATACAGGGTATTGTGGTGAAGTAGTCGTTAAAGACAAAGAAAATTAGCGGGTACTCGTTGCTAATTCGTCCAAATGGATTTTGCATCCAGTAGATGGTACAGTATGTCATTGCTAGAATTAACAAAATACACGAATGATCGTTCTTCATTAGAAGGAATTGTTGTCAAAGAAATTGGTTATAAAGATGCCGTTGGAATGGATATTTTAATGGGTTTTACAACAATTACATATTCCAACAGAATTTCCACGAAGTGATATGACCAGGCAAATCTTGTTTCTGAAAGTTATCACAGATGAAGATCGACAAGGACGTAAAGATTTACGTGAACAATTAACTGTTACAATTGATGGAGCAGATGCCAAAGATTTGGATGATGCTGTTGCACTTACAAAACGTGCAGATGGAACCTTTGAATTAACCGTTTCGACTGCAGATGTATCGCATTATGTGACGAAAAATTCAGCAATCGATAAGAAGCATTTTGAACGTGGAACAAGCGTGTATTTAACAGACCGTGTCGTTCAATGTTACCACAACGACTATCAAATGGAATTTGTTCATTACATCCACATGAAGAGACGACTAACGATGTCTTGTCGCATGGAAATTGACCGAAGTGGAACAATTTATCAATATGAGATTTTCCCAAGTGTCATTTGCTCAGATATGCGATTAACGTATAGTTTAGTGAATGAATTGTATGAGAAAAAGAGTTGAAATTCCAGATGAAATTCAGCAAATGTTGTTGGAGATGAAAGAATACATCATATTTTAGAAAGACGAAGAAAAGAACGTGGAGCGATTGATTTTTGAAACACATGAAGCAAAATTATTATTGGATGAACAAGGTGCACCAATTGATATTCAAATTCGTGAACGTGGAGTTGCAGAACGATTAATTGAATCGTTTATGTTAGCAGCTAATGAAACGGTTAGCGATGCATTATCAACGAGAAAATGTTCCGTTTATCTACCGTGCATGAACAACCACAACAAAAGAAAAATGCAACGTTTTCTTAAATTTGTTACAGCATTTGGCGTGTACTATTAAAGGAACGAGCGACACCATTAGTCCGAAAACTGCAAAAAGCTTTGGATGAAGTTAAAGGTGAAACGTATGAAGCAGTGTATCGACAATGATGCTACGTTCTATGAAACAAGCTAAATATGATATTACACCATCTGGCCAGTATGGATTGAGCGGAAGATTATACTCACTTTACTTCACCGATTCGTCGTTATCCAGACTTAATTGTTCACCTGTATGATTCGTCAATACTGAAGGAGTGGAAGTTTTCTTATCGAAGCAACAAGAAGAATTAAACGCTTCTAGACTAGAGAATTGCGGGATCAATCGAGCAAAATGGAACGTTTAGCAGTTCAAGCAGAACGTGAAAGTAGATGCGATGAAAGAAAGCTGGTTATGGCTGATAAGATTAGACGGAGAGTTTGAAGAAATTGTTAGTTCCGTTACTAAGTTCGGCATGTTTGTGGGAATTACCAAATACCGTAGAAGGTTTAGTGCATTACGTATATGAATCAAGATTACTTTTTAACTTTTATTGAAAGTCATATGGTCTTAATTGGTGAGACGAACAGGAGTTACTTATCCGAATAGGGATCGTGTTAAGAAAGTAAAGAAATTAATCAAAGTCGATGGTAGAAGCGCATGAAATTGATTTATTTTGGCGGCAGATAATGCAGATTTGATTACTCAAAACAAACGTCCTTCCTAAAGGAAAAGAAGCGCCTAAGAAAGCTGCAGCAAGTAAAGAAAATCGAAGAAGTCTTCTATAAAGGGAGACAAACATTTTCAAAGCGCAAGCAAAAGCAAAAAGCGTAGACATTCGTAAGGAGAATTCGGATGCCAAAAAGGAACAGATAATAAAGTTTTAGCGCAAAATCGTAAGGCAAATCATGATTATACGATTTTAGATACGATTGAAAGCAGGGTTTAGTGTTAACGGAACGGAGATTAAATCCGGTTCGCTCAAGCTAGAATGAATTTGAAAGATGGTTATTGTAGTTTTAAAAATGGGGAAGCCTTTTAGTGCGGGTTCACATTAGTCCGTTTTGAGCAGGGGAATATTTTCAATCATGATCCGCTTCGTACTGAGAGTTATTGTTGCATAAAGCAAATTAGATGCTAGAAGAGGTAAGACAGGCGAATACGGTTGTTCCATTGAAGGTTTATATTAAAAATGGGGTTTGCCAAGCTTTTGATTGGGTTGCGAAAGGTAAGAAAAACTATGATAAGCGTGAAGCTTTAAAAACAGATATAAAACGAGATGTACAGAGAGGTTAAAAACTATCGTTAGACTACGAAAGACTTCTGCATAGTAGTAGGACGGCAGCAGCCTCGCTATGCGAGGTTTCATGCCTCATCAAGCCTAGGTCTTGATTTTTCCTATGATAGCCGAGTTTCCGGCTGCTTTCACGCATGCTATCTATAGGAGAGTCTTTCTCCGTCATATGATGGGGGCGTTTTAGAATGAGACTTCTAATATAGTAGCATAGGACAGCAAGCAAACCCTTTGGGGTGATTGCTACACGAACCTTGGTCTCGAAATTTCAGTAATAGTAGCCGAGTTTCGTGCTGCTACGTATGCTACTAGTGGGAAGTCTTTTCTCCGTTTTCTGTAAATGGATGAGGTATACGTTTAAGATCGAAGACTTCACTTTGTATGAATACTACAGGTTAGATTTTTATAAAAATCGTTTTAAAAATATTATTTAAACTTTTATCGTATCTATATATTGAAGAAGAATTAAGGAAAGTTCGATTTTCTCTTCATGAAAATAGAAAAGGTGTAAAAGATGGAAGAACGTGATTAAAGATGCAAGGCCAATGATGGATTTGATGGCAAAAAGGTGTTTAGTAATACAAAATAACAGCACAGTTCATACGAGATATTCTTGATTTGCCTGTACAAACAGTTACTATACTAGATGGCACACAAATACATGAACAACAATTTGAAGACTTTTTGACTTATATGACAAGTATCGATGTCTTAGCTGCTTTACAAGATGGCACAAGTTATTATCGAAATTCAAGTAACATTTTCAAATTGACTTTATCAAGCGTTTATGGTTATATCTATGTGAACAAGTCTCTAAGAATTTAGATGTGTATAGATGTATACAAACGCATGGATTAGCAGAAGAAATGCTACCAGTGTAGAGTGCCATTACACAGATTTTCGATGATGAAGAATGATTTCATTCGTTTGGTTTGAAAGAGACGATAACTACGAGTGAGAGGTAAAGAGTACACTTCAAAGGATTGACGGAAGAGAGAAATCTTGTACGAATGGTATTTTAAATTGGATAATGTCATAATGACCAGTATACAACACTATCGTAAAGTTCGATGGATTGAGGTTTTGGAAATAAACCTTATACGCAAAAATCCTGAGACAACCACTGAAAACAAGCAGATCAAATCATTAGCAGTCGGATGGACAAGGAGGAGAGAAACCATGTTAGATGAGAAAAGAACAAAGACACCTTCAAACTTCCATGGGCATTTGGCGACCTGTGGGAATATCAAAAGGAAGAGAAAGCTTTTAAGACAAGGATTACAGCAACTAGACAAGAGGTTAGCAACAAGGATGACGCAGGTAGGATTGAAACTATAGTGGAATTTAATTAAAAATGGAATACTTATCGAAGAAAGCCAGTAGCAGAAAAGCAACTAAATATTTCTGAAAAAATTAATATGTACTATAAAAGATGAGAGAGACTTTGTTTTGGCAAAAGTCTTTTGTTTCCATGCAGAAAAACTATGGAACATAATAGTTAAAAACTATATTAAATAATCATCTAAGTCGTTGACAATAACTTGCTTATATATTATATTATTTACAACAGATAATGCTGATGCGTGAACAGATAAGTAAATAAAGCGAACGTAAAAGAGTCAGTTGGTGAAAAAGGATGCAGGAACTTTATTGAAAATGGTCTGGGAGCAACAGGGGTGATAAAGCTTCTGCGAATGGTACTTGATACCGTACTGAAATTATAACATGTACTTATAGGTAACAAGCTGTGAAGTTTGTTAAAAAATAGAGTGGTAACGCGATCCTTCGCCTCTAGTCAAAAAAAACTAAGGTGGGTTTTTGTAACCCAAAATACTTGCATCAATTATCTGATTCGACGATTGACGGAATGCGCGCCCGTTAATCATCATATATCAATGTAAAAAGGAATTTATTTATGAACATTTCAAAATTAATTAAAACAGCAACGTGGGATTAGTAGCTACAACATTAGTAGCATGTGAAACGAGCATCCTCAATCAAAAGATACAGCAACAACAGCAGCTCAGTAGGAATAAAGATTACAGTAGTAAACTTCACCAGCACCACGGTGAAATTTTTAGAAACAGCTAAATCAATTCTTAAAAAGATGGATATGATTTACAATCAATATCGTAAATGACCTGTAACACCCTAACCAAATCGTATTCAGGAGATGCAGATGCAAACTACTTCCAACATACACCTTACTTAGAAAAATTCAACAAAGAACATAATGAAGACTTAGTAGACGTTGAGAATGTACATCGAACCAATGGCTATCTACTCTAAAAATATAAATCTTCATAGATTTGCAAGAAAACGCAACAGTATATGCTTCCAACAAACCCAGCTGAAGTTGGACGTTTCTTAGCATTCTTCACTAAAAGCAGGTTTAATTAAATTAAAAGATGGCGTTAAACCAGTTGACGCTCAATTAAGCGATATCGTTGAAAACAAAAAAGAAACATTCAAATCAAAAATGAAATCGCTCCTGAATTGTAGTATCAACATTTGAAGCTAATGGAAGGTGATGCAGTAATCATCAACAAACTTCGCTATTGATGCAAAATTATCTCTAAAAAGATTCAATTGCTTTAGAAGATGAAAGCTCACCATATACAAACTTAGTAGCAGTTAAACCAAAAGATAAAGATTCAGACAAAGTTAAGCTAATCAAAGAAGCATTACCAAAAGTGATGAAATCCATAAATTTTATTTCTGATATATGCAGATGGATCTGTGTTCCTGCAAAATAATGATAAAATGGTGTGACATACGCTGTTGCCACACCAGCACCCTGGGGAAGAATGATGATTAAAATACAAAAAGTTTCTAAAATTTATCACTTGGCAAACAAGGAATCTGATTGAAGCAGTAAAGATGTTTCATTAGACATTAATAAAGGTGAAATTTTTGGGATTATCGGTTTTCAGGGGCTGGTAAAAAAGTACATTAATTCGTTTGTTGAATGGTCTTGAATCCGTTACAACAGGGCATATTTTTGTTAATGATAAAGGAATATTACCATTAAGAAAAAGAATTATTACAAAACGTCGTAAAGTGCGATGATTTTCCAACATTTTAATTTATTATGGTCACGTACAGTGGAAAAATATTGCTTTTCATTAGAGTACTGGTGTGACAAAAGATGCTAAATCAAAAAGTAGCTGGATGGTGAAATTGTGGATTAACTGGAAGAAAATCTTATCCATCTCAATTATCTGGTGGACAAAGTAAAGAGTAGGGATTGCTCGTGCATTGGCCAATGATCCAGAGTATTATTATGTGACGAAGCAACAAGTGCATTAGATCCAAAAACAACAAAAGATATTTGAATTTATTAGTGAGAAATTAATAAACGTTTAGGATTAACAATTGTATTAATTACATGAAATGCATATTTATTCGTCAAATTTATATCGTGTTGCTGTAATGGAACAAGGTAAGTGGTTGAAACTGAGGGAAGTAATGAATGTGTTCAAAAATCCTCAACAAACCATTACAAAACAATTTGTGGGGAAGAACGTTCTGAACAAGATTTACATGATGTTTTTGAACATTTATCAACTTCACTTCGCCCTGGTGGCTGTTCGTATTCAATATTTGGGGATACAACTGGGGATTTTATCCAGAGTAATTCGTAAACTAGATGTTTCGATTTCAATTTACAAGCACGTAAATGTAACGCAAAAGGTGTGCTTGGAAGTATGATTTAATTGAAAGAAAAAGTCTGCTAAAGCTGGAAAAGTGATTGATTTCTTAAAGAAAAGCAGAAATTATTGTGGGTACTAGAGAATGTTTAATGTGTTTTAAACAAACGAGTTTTTCAGAATTATTCCATGAGATGTTGAGTTTTAAAATGTAGATTGGAATGAAGTTATTAGAAACTAACGAAACAGTTTAATATGAGTTTTCTATCTACTTTCTACGTATTTATTATTGGTTTAGCGCTTGGTTTGTTTTTATATTTAACAAGTCAGGAAGAAGTTTAGAAAAATAAATGGGTGAATTTATTTCCTTTCTGGAATTATTAATATTTTTCCGTTCAGTTCCATTTATTATTTTTAAGCATTAATGCCTTTACAAAAGCGTTGATGGGGAACTATTTTTAGGACCTAGGGGTGCAATTCCTACTTTAGTCATTAATTGCAGCACCTTTCTATGCTCGTTTAGTGTCCTTTTATTAATGAGAGATTCCTTCGGGGGTTGTAAGCAGCTGAATCAATGGGTGCTACGACTCGTCAGATTATTACGAAGGTGTTAATTCCTGAATCGCTTCCTGCGTTAGTGTCTAGTATTACGGTAACAACGGTGCGTTAAGTGGGTTCAACTGCTGTTGCGGGTGTTATTGGTGCTGGGGGATTGAGAACTTGGCTTATATGATTGGTTTACTCGTAATAAGCAGGATATTATTTTGTAGCTACAGTTTGCGATTTTAATTCTTGTGTTCTTGATTCAATTTGTCGGAGACTATGCGGTGAAAGAGGATCGACAAACGTTAGAGAGGTACGAAATAGACTTCCCAATTGTAGCAGAGGACTGCCCAGCAAACCTTTGGTTTCATGGCTAAGAAATTTGAGCCTAAGGTCTCAAATTTTTCCTATCCTATAAGCCAACTTGGCTTAGTAGGACTAATGCTACCAGTAGGTCTTTTCTTATGGACGGATACGTTGCTGGTACGTTTAGGATATAGACTTTAGCTTTAAGTAGCAACGGAACGCCAGCAAACCTTCGGTTTCATTGTGTGCTGCTACTATGCAAAGCCCTTTTTCTTTTGTGGTAGTATCTCACGTTTCTTTGTTAATGCACCTCAGAAAACTGTTATCCGTACACACAACGGATTTTTCAAAGTGGCCAAGAGATTCGCATAAGCGAAGCTACTGGTGTCCATTGCTACAGCCCCCAAAAAGTCCATTGGATCATTTTTCTAAATGATAGAAAGTCGAAAACAACCCTTTTCATGAAATTTCACATCATTTACACATTGTTAGAAGTGCTGACAAGTGTCTTGCTTTCATTTATCTTATATATGCAAACCGGTTCCACAATGGTGGTTCCCAATTGAGAAAAGGATAGTTCAATATGAATTAAGATGTACTCCGCAAGAAGTCCTTGAAAATATCCGGAGGACGTGAAAATGTTCAATCTGTCGCACACTGTGCTGCTACGTTTGAGAATTGGTGGTTCTAGACGAATCAAAATCAACAAAGAAGCGATTGACCAATTAGAAGGAGTAAAAGGTTACATTCTTTAACTCGGGTCAATATCAAATCATCTTTGCGAGACAGGAACAGTCAATAAAGTCTATGAAGCTGTTGCCCGCTTGGGGTAGCAGAAACTTAACAGCTCAAATGAAAGAAGAAGCACAAGGAAACCTATTCCAAAGAATGAGTAGAACATTCGGAGACGTATTCGTTCAATTATCAGTCTTAGTAGCAACAAGTTATTCATGGGATTACGTGGATTATTAACAAACCCAATTTTCCTAGGATTATTCGGAATGACACCTGACGTCATCGATAAAAACTTCTTATTATATACACAGTATTAACAGATACAGCCTTTGCTTCTTACCAGCCTTATTAGCATGGTCAGCCTTTAAAGTATTCAATTGGTTCACCAGTACTTGGGAATTGTATTAGGATTAATGTTAGTAAACAGTGCTTTACCAAATAGCATATGTAGTAGCTGCCGGTGGAGCAGATCAATCATTTCTTTGGATTCATTAGTAGTAGGTTACCAAGGAACAGTATTACCAGCATTCTTCGTTGGATGATTGGTGCTAAATTAGAAAAATGGTTGCATTTTAAAAAAAGTTCCAATTCATTAGATTTATTAGTAACACCATTCTTAACATTTTTAGTAATGGGTGTTGGTTATTCATCATTGGACCATTCTTCCACTCGTTGAAACATTATTACTAAATGCAACTGAATTTGTTTTACAATTACCATTTGGTCATGAGGGTGTGTTAATTGGATTACAACAAGTTATCATATTAACTGGGTTCACCACATCTTAATTTCTTAGAAACACAATTATTACAATTCAAGAAATTGCTACAGGTGTGGAATTAAATCAAAATTTCAATCCAATTATTTCAGCAACAATGGCTGCTGAAGTAGGAACGACATTAGCAGTTGCCTTCAAAACAACAGATACAAATTAAAAAGCTTTAGCGGCCTGTCAGCTTTCTCAGCTGCATTAGGAATTACAGAGCCAGCAATTTTCGGGGTTAACTTACGTTTGGTAAACCATTGTAATGGGATTAATCGGAGGAGCTACAGAGGTTTCTTAGCAGCTTTAGCTTCAATTAAAAGCAACAGGTATGTCGGTAACAGTATTACCAGGTATTTATTATTCTTGAAATAATAATTCCCATTATATGTATAGCAATCGCAGTGGCCTTTGCAGTAAGTTTTGCTTTAACATATACAATCGGTTATAGCGATATGTTGAAAAATAAAATAAAAAGAAAGTCGAAGCGTCACATGATGGCTTCGACTTTTATCATAAATAAAGGAGTATCAATGAGTTTAATGAGAAAAAGAAATAATGCTGGAAAATATGGCAGTCTATCATATTGTTCCTCCTTATGGATTGAATGATCCAAATGGATTGATTTATTTTAAAGGACAATATCACGTATTTTTCAATGGAGATCCAACGGATACAAAGCATGCCAATAAACATTGGGACATCTGTTTCTGATGATATGATTCAATGGAAAAGAGTAGAACTAGCATTAACTCTGACAATGGTTCGATAAAGTGGCGTTTATTCGGCAGTGGATATGTTCATCAGGATCAATTATGGTTATTTATACAGGAAATGTAAAAGATGAAGAAGAAATGCTTCTAGTTATCAATGTTTAGCAGTCTCAAGGATGGCATTCATTTTTGAGAAGAAGGCCATTATTCGGTATCAAAGATTATAAGACATGTCAGTCCAAAAGTTTGGTATGATGCACGTGTGGATCATTATTGGATAGTTATGGAGCTCAAACGGAAGACTTAAAGGCGATACATTGGTATCGTTCCAGAGAACTACTTCACTGGGTATTGAATGGTTCAATTAGTGTTGAAGAAAAAGACACGGTTATGTGGGAATGTCAGATGTGATTCCATTTGAAGAAAAGGATGCATTTATTTATTCTTACAAGAATTGAAGCTACTGGAGAACGATTCAATAACTTATCAAACAGTGGTGCAATTAGGGAAGTTTACAATTGTTAGCCATTATTGTAAACGGACAACAACTGAAGTTGATGCTGGATTTGATTATTACAACTCCTAAAGTTTCCAAGTAGAAGATGGACGTATTCTTCAATATGGTTGGATAGGAATTCCAGAAGGAAAGAAGCGCTGATTCAACAATTCAAAGTAGCTGATTCATGCCTTAACCATTCCACGTAGTATCCGTTCAAATGGAAAATATCTTCAAAAACCCGCGCCTTGAATTATAAATTTAACAACTGTGTACGAAGTTGATGGAATGCGACTCGTTTTGAATCGGTCTTTTTCTTCACCTGCACAAAGTGTGGACAGTGAATTGGAAAAGCTGTTCAGGATAAATTAACAATTCAATTACGTAATGAAATTTTCATTGTGTGATGCGAAACTCAAGTATTATCTGTCAGTCGTGCGATTGGGGAAACAGGAGAAGAGAAACAAAGAAGAAGAAACTTTACAATCTCCATTGAAACATCTAAATGCCTGGATGGTTCTCAAGTTTAGAATTATTTGTCAATGATGGAGAAGAAGTGATACGCTTCGATTCTTTACGGAAGAAGAGGCATTAAGACTTCCTGATTCAGCAAACAGTTGAACAAGAAAATGGCGATTGAAGTTTATAGTACGAAGGTGAAAGTAGATATCAGGAGGCGGTGACGCGAGATATCCGTTTTCGAAATAAAGTAAATAGACGTACGAGTGAGGAGCCACAGAGAAATTTTCCCGACATGGGATGGAAGCTGACTCGCAGAACGTGCTCTCATGGTATCTCGCTATGAATGCTGTGTGTGACCAAACACTTGCTTTCTAGCTATCAGTAGTATAATGCATGGAATAGTAAGTCTTTAATGGGTACAGAAAGTTCTTTCATCATGAGAGAACCCCGCTTTTAGAAATTGAACCTACCAATAGATTGATTATGAAAATAATCCGGTTTGCGTACGTTTATCACGTTCCAAGAGACATTTAACAATGAAAATGTAATTGGTGGTACCATGAGTCATTCGTCCTTTTATAGGGGGAATGCCTTTTTGTTCCACGATTATTAGAAAAAGGAGTGCTACTATAGCAGAAAAACAAACTTGCAAAGAGAGATTTCTCAAAAATGGTATATTCAAACCATTCAAAAAGTTGATTTAATGGATTATTCACCAGTGTGGATGTATGATTTTCAAACCAGATGGATTTGAAAATTTGGGGAACATATTCAAGAATTTAACCGTCGTTTTGAAAGAAGAAGGAATTCGTAATGCTTACTTCCAATGTTAATTCCAGAAAGCTTCTACAAAAGAAGCGGGATCATACAGGGATTTGCTCCAGACTACTATCAGCAACTGAAGCAGCTGGTGAAAAATTAGAAGAACGTTTAGCAGTACGTCCAACAAGTGAAACAGCATTTAGAACTGCGTTCTCAAACTGGATTAATTCATACCGTGATTTACCATAGAATAAACCAATGGGCAAATGTATTCCGTTGGGAAAAGAAAACTGCACATTCTTACGTACATCTGAATTTTTATGGCAAGAAGGACATACAGCGCCTGCTGATGAAGCAGATGCACGTCGTCGTACAATGAGAATGTTAGATATTTATAAAGAAGTAGTAGAAGGTGTATTAGCCGTTCCTGTCTATGAAGGACAAAACTCCATCAGAACGTTTTGCTGGTGCAGTAGATCACTTACTAATCGAAGCAATGATGAAGATGGAAAAAGCTGCACGCTGTGAACTTCTATTATATGGGTGCAAAATTTGCAGAAGCATTTTGATATTAAATATTTAACAGAAAATGAACATGTGCATGCACACACACTTCATGAGTCTACCTGTTTAATGGTTCATTAATTATAGACACGGAGACGAACAAGGATTAGATGACACTTCCAAAAGTAGCTCCAACACAGTAGTCTTAGAATTCCAGTTGGACCATGGAAGAAAAATCCAGCCATCTTAGAAAATTAGAAGAATTACAACAACAATTAAAAGCAGCAGGCTTACGTGGAAAAATTGATGACACAGACAACTCACCAGGATTCAAATTCAATGAATGGGAATTACTGGAGTTCCAATGCGTATTGAATGTGGACCACGTGACTTAGAAAATAATCAAGTAATGACAAAATGCGTGACTTAGATGAAAAAGTTGCGGTAGGTTTTGCTGTGTTATTAGAAACAATTCAAGCTGAATTAGAAAAATGCAAGTTCGTCTATTAGAAACAGCTCGTGCAATGCGTGCTTCCAATGAATATACAAACATTGATACTTTAGATGAATTAAAAAGCTCATATTGAAGCTAAAACGTGAAGCTGGCGAAGTACCTGGTTGATATTAGTTGGTTGGGATGGAACAGAAGAAACAGAAGCGAAAATCAAAGAAGAAACTGGATTTACGACTCGCAACATTCCATTCAACCCACCAGTGAAGAAAGAAAACATGTATCGTTCTCAGGCAAACCAGCAACACAAACAGTATGGATTGAGCTAGAGCGTACTAATAACATGGTGCGAAGAAAGATGTTCTGAATCGAACCGCTGGAAGAAGAAGCCGAGGGCGACGAAAGTCGCACCGGATTCCTGTGAAACGCACGTCGATTCAATCTTTCTGAGCCGTATTCAAACAATGTGAGAAGAAAGACAATTTGAATAAATGATGGAAGAGGCAAAGTGTAAAGGGTAGCATCGAATTGCCCTCCTTCACACTTTTTAAAACAAAACTAGAAAAAGGAAGTGCTCTATGTTCCGTATTGGGCTATTGATAATTTCAAATAAAACTTTATCGGTTGCCATTGTCAAAGATGAGGAACGATTGTTGAACAGACAGTTCCAGACACTTTACAACATAGTGTCAACTAATGCCGGCAATCCAAGAAGTACTCAAGAAAGTCAAGTCAGTATGTAAGAACTAACAGGTGTTATTGTTGCCAAAGGACCAGGTCTCGTATACTGGACTTAGAATTGGAGTAACAGTTGCAAAAACTCTTGCAAAGACATTGCGTATTCCTGCTAAAAGCTGTCTCAAGTTTACAAGCAATTGCTATAAATGTTGTAGAAGCTGTTCCTGAGGGAGCCTATGTTGTTCCATTTTTGATGCTCGTAGAGAGAATATTTTTACCGGTCTTTATCAAATGAATGAGCAGTTTCTCAATTGATAGCCCCAGAACGTCATATTTCTTGGGTGGATTGCTTGAAGAGTTAGCGACTTACGAAGCTCCTCTTTATTTTGTAGGACAATTGACAGATGCACAAAAAGAGCTAATTGTAGAAAAATTAGGAGATAAAGCGGAATTTGCTAAAGAAAGTGATGCCATTGCTCATGCTGGATTCTTTAGTAAATTAGCACAAGATGCACCAGAAGAAGATGCAGACGTTTTTGTGCCAACGTATTTAAAATTAGCGGAAGCAGAAGAAAATTGGTAAAGGAGCCATCAAGAAGAACAGGAGACAAACTATGTGGAGCGCATGTAAAGATTGGACACAATCTTTATGGCAACAATTAGAAAGATTTGCAGAACAAGCAATTCCTGTAGGAGACTTTATCGTAACCCAATTGCCTCAGCAATCCAAACGAATTCCTTTATCTAATGGATTCATTGCACCATTCTGCCTGCTACCATCGAAGACATTGATGCAATTGCCTCTGGATGTAGAAGGAAGAAGCGTATAGGGGAAATCCACCTTGGGAAAGAGACGCTTGCAGAAGATTTAACGTGATAATACAAAAAGCTATTTATATCGTTCTGAAATAGATGACGAAATTAAAGCGTTTATTGGTGCAAGAGAGACAAAGGAGGATCTTCATCATTACAAATATTGCTGTTCATTCGGATGTACGATTTTTAGGATGTGCGACTTTATTAATGAAGCAATTAGAAAAATATGCACGATTTTTGGAAAAAGAGTCCATTTCCTTAGAAGTCAGAGTCTCCAATAAAAAGGCCATTCGTTTATATGAGAAATTTGGATTTATTCAAACAGGATATAAAGAAAAATATTATATAAAAATGAAGTAGAGGATGCGGTACTGATGACTTATCCATTACCCCCTAAAAACACCAGAATCTTTCTCCTCATCAGAGCTTTTCGTTTAAAACGATTAACGGTTGAAGATGAGGTGGCAGAACAGTTATACCAATTAGTGCAACAACATTATGAATATCCTGGACATTGGAGTGCAAAAGCGTTCCAAGAAGATATTGCTTGAACATGGAGCTTACTATGGCGTATATCATGTGGATACCTCTAATTGGATTTGTTGGGATGCAAGTTGTCCTAGATGAAAGCAACGATTGACGAATATTGTGATTCCATACAGGATTCATGACGAGACTTGCTCAACGTTTATGGCAAATGGCGTGTTATGATTTAGGTTGCAAAGAAGTCGCAACAGTATTTTAAGTACGAATTTCAACCATCGTGCTCAGCAATTATATGAAATTTTAGGATTTGAGTGTTATGCAAGAAGACGTGATTACTATACAGGCCCATTAGAAGATGCCTTACTCTATCGATTAGAACTCAAGAAAGCGAGCATGAACAATGACAAAGCGAAGTCGTTATTTTAGCCATCGAAAGTAGCTGTGATGAAACAAGTGCGCAGTTGTTGTCAATGGTCGTACATTATTATCAAATATTGTCGCTTCTCAAATCAAAAGTCATATGCGATTTGGAGGAGTTGTACCAGAAATTGCCAGTCGTCACCATGTAGAACAAATTACGCAAGTGATTGAAGAAGCATTAGTGCAATCGGGCAAAACAATGGAAGAAATCGATGCAGTGGCAGTGACGATTGGCCCAGGATTAGTAGGGGCATTACTAATCGATTTCAGCTGCAAAAGCAGTAGCACTAGCAGCGAACAAAACCATTAATTGCCGTCAATCATATGGCAGGACATATTTATGCAAACCAATTAATTGAACCTTTACAATTTCCATTAATGGCATTAGTCGTGAGTGGGGACATACAGAATTAGTGTATATGCCAGAAGATGGGCAGTTTGAAATTATTGGAGAAACACGAGATGATGCAGCTGGAGAAGCTCTATGATAAGATTGGAAGAATTTTAAACTTACCTTATCCAGGTGGAAAGAAAATGGATGAATTAGCGCATATCGAGAAGATGTTTATGATTTTCCAAGAGCAATGATTCATGAAGACTCATTATGACTTTAGTTTTAGTGGATTAAAATCAGCGGTTATCAATCGTATTCATAATGCAAAACAAAAAGGTGAAGAAATCGTGGCAGAAAATGTTGCGGCAAGTTTCAAGCAAGTGTTGTAGAAGTATTAGTGGAAAAAGTAAACGTGCGTTACAAGAATATCCTGTGAAGCAATTTGTATTAGCAGGAGGAGTCGCAGCAAACCGTGGACTTAGAACAGGATTACAAGAGATGATGCAAAGTCATTATCCAACTGTCACATTCTCAATTCCACCAATGAATTTATGTGGCGATAATGCTGCAATGATTGGTGCAGCTGCGTATTCAAAAATGGTTAGAACAAGATTTTTGCAGCGATGGATGTGGAATGCAATGCCTGGTTTAGAACTAGGGGATTAGGGAGAGTTTGGTTGAAAATTTTTATACTATCCATCAAACCTAACAAAATAGTTGCATTCTATGCCCAAGCATGCTATTATATACTTGTGTTGCTTTTATGCATAAAAATAAATAACTCTGATTAGGCAATAATTCAGGGCAGGAGGAATAGAAAATGAAACAAGGAATTCACCCAGAATATCGTCCAGTTGTTTTTCATGGATACAACTACTGGATTCAAATTCTTATCAGGTTCAACAAAATCTTCAAACGAAACTGTACAATGGGAAGATGGTAACGAATACCCATTATTACGTGTTGAGATTACTTCGAGATTCTCACCCATTCTATACAGGTCGTCAAAAATTCACACAAGCAGACGGACGTGTGGATCGTTTCAACAAAAATACGGTCTCAAATAAGAAGACAATTCTCAAACCTTTCTCGATTTCGAGAAAGGTTGTGTTTTAGGGGAGCAAATTTTTATAAGAAAAGTCAGTAAATTTTTGAGGAAAATAGTTTTAAAAATTAATTTGAGTTATTTGTGATGTGTTTCTCTAAATAAAAAGTAAAAAGCCAAAAAAATCTTATTTATAAAAGAAAACATTTGACTTTACAAAATATAATAGTAATATAGATATATACTGCCATTTTTTTATGCTCATTATGAAAAGGGGAAAAGGAGAAGGAATTACATGTTTTATAATAAAAACCAGCAAGTAAATGAGAAAAGACAAAAATTCTCAATACGTAAGTATAAAGTAGGGACATTTTTCAGTCGTAGTCGGTGCATTATTTTATTTGAATGGAATTTCAAATATGGTACAGGCTACTGAAGCGCCTGAAACTACTCCAGCAATATCGATTGAAGAAAAAAACAGTCGGGAGAAAGTAAAAAGCGGAGGAACCACAACAGCCAAAAAGTTCAAGAAGCTGTCAATACAACCGTAACTCAACCAGCAGTAACAGAAAAAAACTGAAATTGAGACAGAAACTTCAAAAAGCAGAAGTAAAACAAGGGGATGTAGCAGTTGATTCTATGACAGAACATCCAGCTGCAGCATCTAAAGTAGAGACAAAACCTGTTGAAGAAAAATAAGGAAACTCAAAAAGAGAGTGCTGAAAAATGAGGCGTTCATTCAAGAACTAAATCAAGTATTGCTTTGAAGGGAAATCGCTTGAGAGCAATGTGCACGTTGCCTTTCGATTAGAAGTAGAACAACTCGTTAAAGAAATGGAAGAAGCAACAAAAATTCTAAAAGTATTACAAAAAGAAACTATCGAGCAGTTTAAAGAAAAATTCAAAACCTTAAAAAAAGAAAAATGATGAGTATCAAAATGGCTTAAACGAAAAAGTAAATAAAAATCAAAGCATTACAAGAGGAAATTAACAGTATTTCGTCTTCTATTCAGTATACACTTGAACCACAGGAAACAGCATTATTAAAAGTAGCGGGAGAATTTTCTATTTCAAGACAAACAGTTGAAGAAGCAGACGGATTGATTACTTCTTTAAAACAATTACGAAATAAAGTAGCCAATCGCATGACACGAGAACATTCTGGTAAACGTGATCCAAGAAATGGAAAAACCGATTAATGGTAAGGATGAAAGTGGGTTTAGAGCGGTATACTTTTTACCTACGCAAAAATCAGCATGGAAGAGGAGGCTGGTTTAGTTACTGAAGCAAGAACAGACTTGACATATTATAATTCTGATGAAATATACTCATTTATGAGAGTTTTAGGTCAAAGAGGTCCAGGAGAACCTTTATATAAGTATGAATATGGAGAAAATAGAGGTAAGGAAGATGGAACACCATATTATTTAAAAACATCAGGTAGTTATTAGTGGTTTAGATAAGCTTTAAAGGCATAACATTGAGAGTTGCTTATAAAAATCCACGTACTGGAAGGAAGACTTTCAGGATATTACATCTGGTCATGGCCTGTTAATAATCCTGAAGTTAAAGCGGTAATCAGAGGGTGGCTTGGACGTTATGATAAAACTGAGAAGCTGAGAACCTGGTGATTATAGAGTAACTATTGCGGCAGGAAGAAAGAACCCGGAAAAATAGTACATTTATACATTTCATGTAAAAAGCTCAAAGTGAGCGTAATACGGTTAATGATTTGGCAACACCAACTTATGTAGATGATGTCCGCCATTTAACGGAAAAGAAAAATAGCTTTAATTAAAAAGTTTGAGGCTGCACACCCAGGAGTAGTCAATCAGACCAGTGCATGTAGACTATCGACCATGCTGAAGTTTCTGCTGACGGTGCAACAATGACAATCCATTTTAAAGATGGTTTTTGCACCTAAAACAATCCAAAACAAACGCGCAGAATGTTGCTATAGCAAAACATCAAAATATTACGGCATTATATGGAGATCCACATGATTTCTACAAAAATCCAAGAAATTTTGTTAAATCAATAACAGGAAATGAACTTCCATCTACTGTTGATGTAACATGGAAAACACCATTTAATCTACAACAACCAGGGAATACGAAACGCGGATGTTACAGTAACTTATCAAAATGGAACTGTTAAAGATGTATCGACACCGTATACAGTATTAGACTTTGTAGGAAAACAAGATAAACGTATTAATCAACATCAAAGTGGCGAACTTGGTGATGCTAGAAGTTATATTACTTTTATCAAATGGAACTGCGCCAGCGACTGATTTAACGATTCGTTGGAAAGGTGGCTCTACTGTAGATACTTCAAGACCAACGGTTCATCTTAAACAAATCGAAATTCTTCAGTGGAAATACTGACGATGAAAACAGTGGATATTCCAGTTGAGATTGTTGATAATATTAGACCAACAGTAGAAATTCTTATGATAATCCAGGTAGCCAGAAATTTATCTATATTCACATGAAAATAATAATATTACTTTAAAAAGCAAAAAGATAATAATGGAAAAATTTCAAAAGTTTACTTAGCATTTGCAGCAGATAATAGACAGGGATTAGGACAAGAAGATAGTAGCTATTTAGGTGGGGAAGTCCAGATGGTTTATATTTAACAGCCACTAAGATTAGAGTCTGAAACTACAGGTTCGGATTCACAACCAGCGACAATTACTGTAAGTGGGAATATTAATAATCAACCATTTACGGGTGAAAAATCAATTACTCGTTATTTATACACCGAAGATCCGGCTGGAAATACGAGACTATGAACATGTAGGTCATGCGAATGATAATGGAGCACCAGGACGTGTTCGTTTTGTATGCGAAGCCACAAACGTTCAAATATACAGCTGCTGCAAATTCTCAAACACAAACAGTTAGCTATAAAGAGGAACCAAGCGCAGAAGCAAGTGTTAATAAAACAGGATTACCAGCAGGGACGACATATGCTTGGAAAACAAAACCAGATACACTCAAGCCCTGGTAATAAATCACGGGGTAGTAGAAGTCACTTATCCTGATACTTCAAAAAGATACTGTGAGATGTAACTGTAGCTGTTCGTGTTAAGCGATGAATATGCGCCTACAGGAAATAACATCGTAAGAAATCAAAATGTTCCTGTAACAAATAATGATCTAAAAGCAGCGGTTACTATTAGTAATAATGGTAATAGTGGTGAAATCTGTTACTCCTGTGGGTACAATTAGTACAACAAATGCTGGAACGTCTACGATCAAAGCGACTGTTACTTTTTATTTAGATGATACGACAGATCCAGTTGATATTCCTTTAGAAGTGAAAGACGTAACTGCACCAACGATTCAAACTCCTAGAGATAGACAAAATTGGGATTTAATTGCATTAGATAGAACATTACCTTCAATAACAGTTACTTCTGTGGATAATAATGGAGGAACTGGTGTAAAATCAACAACGGTAACAGGTTTGCCAGATTTCTTAGTATATGACAATGCAACTAAAACCATTAAATTTAAAAATGGTGCTCAGAAGTAACAAAAATTACCAGAAGGAACGGATGTAAAACTCATAATATTACAGTTATGGTAACAGATAATGCAAACAATCCTAGTCAAAGACAATTTACGATTACCGTCAAATCAATGACAACGAAATATAATGCGACACCGAATGTGCAAAAACAAACGGTGAGTTATAGTGACGCCAGATGCAGGAACAAGTATTAATAAAAATGGATTACCAGCAGGTACGATATACATGGGTAACAACTCAAGTACAACAGCAGGACCTGGAGATAAAGCAGGAAGCGTGACTGTAACATATCCTGATGGTTCAACAGATACAGTGAATGTGACTGTAAATGTTCGAAGACAAGCCGACACGTACACACCAGAAGCCAAAGGGCAAACAGTAGATAATGGAGTAGTACCAAAAAGCAGAAGATAGTATCGCAATGTCGAGCTACCAAGTGGAACACACTCACATAGCAGGCGCTCAACAACAACAGAAAAAGGATCATCCAGGAACAGTACTAGTGGTTATCCAGATGGAACAAGAAATGAGACATGTAGTGGTGAGTAGAGAGAGCAAAAAGACACTTACACACCAGAAGCCAAAAGAACAAACAGTAGATAATGGAGTAGTACCAAAAGCAGAAGATAGTATCGGCACTGTCAAAGGCTTACCAAGTGGAACAACATTCACATGGCAAGGAGGCGCTCCAACAACAACAGAAAAAAAGGCGATCATCCAGGAACAGTACTAGTAAGCTATCCAGATGGAACAAGCGAAACAGTATCAGTAGTGGTGAAAGTAAGAGAGCAAAAAGATACTTACACACCAGAAGCCAAAAGAACAAACAGTAGATAATGGAGTAGTACCAAAAAGCAGAAGATAGTATCGGCAATGTCAAAGGCTTACCAAGTGGAACAACATTCACATGGCAAGGAGGCGCTCCAACAACAACAGAAAAAAAGGCGATCATCCAGGAACAGTACTAGTAAGCTATCCAGATGGAACAAGCGAAACAGTATCAGTAGTGGTGAAAGTAAGAGAGCAAAAAGATACTTACACACCAGAAGCCAAAGAACAAACAGTAGATAATGGAGTAGTACCAAAAGCAGAAGATAGTATCGGCAATGTCAAAGGCTTACCAAGTGGAACAACATTCACATGGCAAGGAGGCGCTCCAACAACAACAGAAAAAGGCGATCATCCAGGAACAGTACTAGTAAGCTATCCAGATGGAACAAGCGAAACAGTATCAGTAGTGGTGAAAGTAAGAGAGCAAAAAGATACTTACACACCAGAAGCCAAAGAACAAACAGTAGATAATGGAGTAGTACCAAAAAGCAGAAGATAGTATCGGCAATGTCAAAGGCTTACCAAGTGGAACAACATTCACATGGCAAGGAGGCGCTCCAACAACAACAGAAAAAGGCGATCATCCAGGAACAGTACTAGTAAGCTATCCAGATGGAACAAGCGAAACAGTATCAGTAGTGGTGAAAGTAAGAGAGCAAAAAGATACTTACACACCAGAAGCCAAAGAACAAAACAGTAGATAATGGAGTAGTACCAAAAGCAGAAGATAGTATCGGCAATGTCAAAGGCTTACCAAGTGGAACAACATTCACATGGCAAGGAGGCGCTCCAACAACAACAGAAAAAGGCGATCATCCAGGAACAGTACTAGTAAGCTATCCAGATGGAACAAGCGAAACAGTATCAGTAGTGGTGAAAGTAAGAGAGCAAAAAGATACTTACACACCAGAAGCCAAAAGAACAAACAGTAGATAATGGAGTAGTACCAAAAGCAGAAGATAGTATCGGCAATGTCAAAGGCTTACCAAGTGGAACAACATTCACATGGCAAGGAGGCGCTCCAACAACAACAGAAAAAAAGGCGATCATCCAGGAACAGTACTAGTAAGCTATCCAGATGGAACAAGCGAAACAGTATCAGTAGTGGTGAAAGTAAGAGAGCAAAAAGATACTTACACACCAGAAGCCAAAGAACAAACAGTAGATAATGGAGTAGTACCAAAAGCAGAAGATAGTATCGGCAATGTCAAAGGCTTACCAAGTGGAACAACATTCACATGGCAAGGAGGCGCTCCAACAACAACAGAAAAAGGCGATCATCCAGGAACAGTACTAGTAAGCTATCCAGATGGAACAAGCTGAAACAGTATCAGTAGTGGTGAAAGTAAGAGAGCAAAAAGATACTTACACACCAGAAGCCAAAAGAACAAACAGTAGATAATGGAGTAGTACCAAAAGCAGAAGATAGTATCGGCAATGTCAAAGGCTTACCAAGTGGAACAACATTCACATGGCAAGGAGGCGCTCCAACAACAACAGAAAAAGGCGATCATCCAGGAACAGTACTAGTAAGCTATCCAGATGGAACAAGCGAAACAGTATCAGTAGTGGTGAAAGTAAAGAGAGCAAAAGATACTTACACACCAGAAGCCAAAGAACAAACAGTAGATAATGGAGTAGTACCAAAAAGCAGAAGATAGTATCGGCATGTCAAAGGCTTTACCAAGTGGAACAACATTCACATGGCAAGGAGGCGCTCAACAACAACAGAAAAAGGCGATCATCCAGGAACAGTACTAGTAAGCTATCCAGATGGAACAAGCGAAACAGTATCAGTAGTGGTGAAAAGTAGAGCAAAAAAAGATACTTACACACCAGAAGCCAAAGAACAAACAGTAGATAATGGAGTAGTACCAAAAAGCAGAAGATAGTATCGGCAATGTCAAAGGCTTTCACCAAGTGGAACAACATTCACATGGCAAGGAGGCGCTCCAACAACAACAGAAAAAGGCGATCATCCAGGAACAGTACTAGTAAGCTATCCAGATGGAACAAGCGAAACAGTATCAGTAGTGGTGAAAGTAAGAGAGCAAAAAGATACTTACACACCAGAAGCCAAAGAACAAACAGTAGATAATGGAGTAGTACCAAAAGCAGAAGATAGTATCGGTAATGTCAAAGGCTTACCAAGTGGAACAACATTCACATGGCAAGGAGGCGCTCCAACAACAACAGAAAAAAAGGCGATCATCCAGGAACAGTACTAGTAAGCTATCCAGATGGAACAAGCGAAACAGTATCAGAGTGGTGAAAGTAAGAGAGCAAAAAGATACTTACACACCAGAAGCCAAAAGAACAAACAGTAGATAATGGAGTGGTACCAAAAAGCAGAAGATAGTATCGGCAGTGCAAGGCTTACCAAGTGGATCAACATTCACATGGCAAGGAGGCGCTCCAACAACAACAGAAAAAGGCGATCATCCAGGAACAGTACTAGTAAGCTATCCAGATGGAACAAGCGAAACAGTATCAGTAGTGGTGAAAGCAGAGAGCAAAAAGATACTTACACACCAGAAGCCAAAAGAACAAACAGTAGATAATGGAGTAGTACCAAAAGCAGAAGATAGTATCGGCAATGTCAAAGGCTTACCAAGTGGAACAACATTCACATGGCAAGGAGGCGCTCCAACAACAACAGAAAAAGGCGATCATCCAGGAACAGTACTAGTAAGCTATCCAGATGGAAACAAGCGAAACAGTATCAGTAGTGGTGAAAGTAAGAGCAAAAAGATACTTACACACTCAGAAGCCAAAGAACAAACAGTAGATAATGGAGTAGTACCAAAAAGCAGAAGATAGTATCGGCACGTCAAAGGCTTACCAAGTGGAAACAACATTCAATGGCAAGGAG